>Ga0214182_1000002_pt1 | contig 286613 bp, 250 predicted proteins | sample TroBogEpilimnion_8_FD_153020 | JGI IMG/M metagenome (GOLD analysis project Ga0214182, IMG submission 153020) | Freshwater microbial communities from Trout Bog Lake, WI - 14NOV2007 epilimnion | ecosystem: Environmental > Aquatic > Freshwater > Lake > Epilimnion/Euphotic zone | place: Trout Bog... | reverse complement strand
GCAACATCTGCAACCGTGTATCCTCGCTCAACCACCTGTCTTACTGCTTCAGATTTAAACTCCTCCGCAAACCGTTCCTTTGCCATTATTACCTCCGCTATGTTTAATTAAACTATAACGGTGTCTACCGTAGTGTGGGAAGTCCATTACCTCCGCTATGTTTAATTAAACTATAACGGTGTCTACCGTAGTGTGGGAAGTCCAAATGGTCTTGCTAATTACGTTTATCAGCTTAACGTTTGTCGTTATATCTTTACTCATGGCTATCCAATCATTTCATTCTGGTGAAGCAAGATCTATTTACAAAGATCTTGCCATTAACCGATTTCATAAGATTAATCTGTTGTGGCTCGAAAGTTACAGATGCTTGACGATGCCTTCGAGTTGAAAGATTTGAGATCATCTCATGTAAGTCGGCTGGAGCAGTTGGCGGGAAATTGTTCTGTTCAATTTGTTTAATATTGATTGCTTGATTATTCAAGTGATCTATTTATAATGCGATTAATCGTACTAATAAGGATGTTGTATGCGTACTATCCCAGCAAATGATTTAAAAACAAAGGGCATTAAGGCCATTGAAGATGCGCTTCTCCTTCAGCCAGAGGCTTCTGTGACAGTGCGTGGCCAGTCAAAGTATGTGGTCATGAGTAGTAGCCAGTACCAATACCTGCGCGAGTGCGAACTTGAGGCTGCCTTAGCGGAGTCACGTGCTGATTTAGAGGCTGGTCGTTTTGTTAAGGAAACCGTGTCTGAGCATATTAAAAGAATAAATCAGCTGAATCAGACGACGGCATGAGGTGGCAGTTAATATTTACCGAGCAGTACACGAGAAGAGTTACAAAGTTTATTAAGACTCATCCTGATGTGGTTACCCTTTACCACAAGACCTTAGAACTATTGGAGGTTAATCCACATCACCCATCGCTCAGACTTCATGCCTTACGTGGGAAGCTAGATGGTCTGTATAGCATTTCAATTAATCTGAAGTTCAGGATCACCTTGGAACTGATCATCACAGATCATGAAATTATTTTAGTCAATATTGGCGACCATGATCAGGTCTATTAAAAGAATTGAAAATAATATCTAAGTTTTAGCAATATGCACGCTAATGCTGCATCAAAAATTCCTTGTCAGTGGATCACAGGTGAGAAAAGAACTTGGCCTGGATAATTAACTACACTGAATCAGCGCTCCAACTTAAAAGCTCTATAAGTCGATTGCACTTCGTGTTGTTGGCTTCATGGATGAGCGGGTCGCTACCTTAGATGATCCAAGAGAACTCGGTAAAAACCTAGTTGGGCCTAAACTAGGGGCTTACTGGCGTTATCGCGTGGGCGATATCCGGGTGATTTGCAGCATCCAAGATGGTGAATGTGTGTGCTGGTCATCGAGATTGGTAATCGCCGAGAAGTGTATCGGTAGGCAGTGAATACCCAATTGTTGAATTTAATAGAGATGCCAATTCAGCCTAGGATGTATCCAATTCCCGAAAGGAGATTGGATGCAGGCTCTCTTACTACTAAATGCTACCCTTAAGCGCCGCCGCCTTATCAATTGCTTCCCATGAAAACTCTGCCTCGTCGCGACCAAAGTGGCCGTAAGCCGCAGTCTTAGTGTAGATCGGACGCAAGAGATCTAACATCTTCACAATACCTTTAGGGCGCAAATCAAAGTGTTCACGTACCAAGGCAGTCAGGAGCTCGTTAGATACTTTACCTGTGCCATAAGTCTCCACCATGATCGACGTTGGCTGTGCCACACCAATCGCGTAAGAGATTTGAACTAGGCAGCGTGATGCGAGACCAGCAGCCACGATGTTCTTTGCGACATAACGACCTGCATAGGCTGCAGAGCGGTCTACCTTAGAAGGGTCTTTACCAGAGAACGCGCCGCCGCCGTGTGGGGCTGCGCCGCCATAAGTGTCGACAATAATCTTACGGCCAGTTAGGCCGCAATCGCCTTGTGGTCCACCAATCACAAAGCGACCGGTTGGGTTCACTAAGAACTTGATATCGCCCTTAATCAGCTCTTTAGGCAGTGTTGGCTTGATGATCTCTTCAATCACAGCCTCGCGGATATCTTTTAATTCCATCTCAGGCGCATGCTGTGTAGAAACCACCACAGTATCAATGGCACTTGGTTTGCCATTTTCGTACTTAATCGTCACCTGTGATTTTGCATCAGGGCGAAGCCATGGCAAGCGGCCATCTTTACGCAGTTGTGATTGACGCTCCATGACGCGGTGAGAGAGCCAAATAGGGAGTGGCATCAATTGCGGAGTTTCATCACACGCATAACCAAACATAATGCCTTGGTCACCAGCGCCTTGGTCTAGTGGATCATCTTCAGCGTTATCCACCCCTTGGGCAATGTCAGGAGACTGTTTGTCATAAGCAACCAGAACAGCACACCCTTTATAGTCGATGCCGTATTCCGTATTGTCATAACCAATACGTTTAATCGTCTCACGCGCAACTTTGATGTAATCAACGTTCGCAGTTGTGGTGATTTCACCAGCAAGCACAATCAAACCAGTATTCGCTAAAGTCTCAGCCGCAACGCGGGCGGTTGGATCTTGTTCTAAAATCGCATCTAAAATGCTGTCAGACACCTGATCAGCAAGTTTGTCTGGATGGCCTTCAGAAACAGATTCTGAGGTGAAGAGATATTCGGACATATCTGACTTTCTATTTATTTAATTGGGGCCATCGCATGTTGAGATATGGCCTAGAGTTAACCTGATTATTCTTTGTGACCCACAGTAGAGATTGCTTTAACTAATAATGGTTCACATTATACTCGAATGCCTATTTCTGAGCGTTGACTATTCAAGTATGGTATTGATCTTTAAATTGATAAAACGTCGTTACTTTTCTTCTAGTTGTGCATCGGTTCTGCCAAATCTACGTTTTCTGGATTTATATGAAGCTAGCGCAAGGTCAATCGCTTTGCTATCTATGTCTGGCCACAGTGTTTCTGTGAAATAAAATTCTGTATATGCGAGGTCCCATAACAGAAAATTACTAATTCTTGACTCGCCTCCAGTACGAATAAGTAGATCAGGCTCAGGCGCATATTGCATTGATAAGTGTGGAATGAGATCAGCTTCCGTGTACTGACCAGCTTTGTCTGGTTCCTTTGTGGATAGTGTATTAACCGCCTGCATAATATCCCAGCGACCACCGTAATTGGCTGCAATCCTTAGGGTGAGTCCTGTATTGTGCTTGGTCAACTGTTCTGCGTCGACAATTGCATTTACTAATTCGGTTGGAAAGAGTGTCTTGTCTCCGATCACAATCAGTCTGAGGTTGTTTTTATGCATTTCGGCCACTTCACGTTTAAGCATCTCGATAAATAGATGCATTAAAAATGAAACCTCGTCTGCCGGTCTGCGCCAGTTTTCACTGCTAAATGCAAATACGGTTAAATATTTGACATTGAGACCGATGAGCTTCTCAATCACGTTGCGTAATATTTCTGCGCCTCTCTTGTGACCCATTGCGCGAGGAAGAAATCGTTTGTTAGCCCATCGGCCATTGCCATCCATAATGATGGCAATATGCTCTGGTATCTCTTTTTTTTCTGGGACGACTTGGGTTGAGCTGAAGAATTTTTTCATGGGCTATTTTGCGTTTTGCGTAAGCAATAAATGCTTAGGTTTTGAGGTTCGCCTGTCTTGCGAATAAATAATCAATTTGAATATATTGTAACATCAGCTAGTCAATCAACTAAACCTTGATTGAGACTTGTCAGTTTGCGTGTAAAAATCCTACCTTTCAAACATAAGTAATGCAATTTAACGTATATATTTGTGGGGAAGACATTAAGGCTTCAGGGCGGGCAGGATAACAAAGTAGATAATATGAAGTGACTGATTCATAATGGTAAACAATAGGGCATTAAATCAAGCTGATGTGTCCTTCATCGTTGACTTGAAAATACTCGCCATGCTAGCCCTGTAAAAGTAAGGCTTTGTTAAAGATAAAGAGGAATATGGAACCTACTCAGTTACTTACGCATTCGGAGTGCGTTTATCCTCAGGCGATCGTTGAGGTGGCCATATCTGAATTGGCTGGCAAATTGACGCAGGCTTTTCAATATAAATCGCCACTTGTGGTCACGGTGATGAACGGTGGACTTTATTTTGCAGGTCAACTTCTCCCTAAACTGGATTTCCCTTTAGAAACTGACTATTTGCATGCGACACGTTACAACGGTGAAACATTGGGCAAAGAAATCCAATGGCGCGTAACGCCAAATCAGAAGATGAAGGGTCGTACCGTATTATTGCTCGATGATATCTTGGACGAGGGATATACCTTGGCGGCTATCCGTGACAAATGTCTTGCACTTGGTGCGCTAGAGGTCAAGATTGCGGTTCTAGTTGAAAAAACTTTAGATAAAGTTAAACCAATTAAGGCAGACTTTGTTGGGTTGCCAGTTCCAAATCGGTATGTGTTTGGTTGTGGGATGGATGTGTATGGGTGGTGGCGTAATCTTTCTGAGATTCGCGCACTCAAAGGTTGACCTAAATCAACCATTTTAGTCATTTAGCTTGTATGATTAAAACATTAGCAAAGTTTCAGGGGATTGATATGAATAAAAACACTTTAACGGGCTCTTTGAATGAGGTTACCAAGGCAGAATTGGTGGCTGAATTTAAGTCGGTGATCGCTGATGCAGAGGCTTTAATTAAAGCGACAGCTAATCAAGGTGGTGAAAAGTTGGATCAACTTCGTGCGCAAGCTGAAACCTCACTCGCATCCGCTAAAATCAAACTGGAAGATTTACACGAGGATCTTATCGAAAAAGGGCGAGAGGCAGTTAAGGCCACAGATGACTATGTGCAAGAAAACCCTTGGAAAGCAGTAGGCATCGCTGCAGGTATTGGTTTGGTCATTGGTTTGTTAGTGAGTCGCCGATAATCATATGTCAGAAAATACTTCAAATACTGCTGAAGGCTTATTGGGGTCGTTTAAGTCCATCACAGCCCTAGTGGTGGCAATTGCACACAATCGCCTCAACCTTCTCTCGACAGATATTGAAATTGCCCGAGAACAGACGGTTTCCGTTCTGATGATGGTGCTGGTTGCATTGTTCTGTTTGTGTTTTGGTGCGCTATTACTTGCACTATTTGTTGTTGTGATTTTTTGGGATACGCATCGCTTGCTTGCGCTTGGTGGCGTGACTGGTTTATTTATATTGATAGGGTGTATTTGCTTGTGGCGCGTGATTAAAGCGCTTAAAGCGATGCCTGCCACCTTTGAGGCTAGCCTCGCTGAGCTAGCTCAAGACTACAAGCAACTTAAGTCTGACGATTAATATGTCGACCAAGCGCAATGATCTCGCAATCAAAAAAGCCAGACTCCAGGCTGAAGCTTCACTACAGCGTAAAATGCTAAGCACTCATGCTAGTGATTTGCAGATGCGACTAAAGTGGCTGGATAAGGGTTTAGCGGCAACGCGCTTTGTGAAGAATAACCCTGGCATGATATTGGGCGCTGGCGCTTTGTTTGCCTTTTTTACTCCTATCAAGGCGGCGAGAATGATATTGGGTTCTTGGGCGGCACTCAAGGGGATGCGCAAACTCAGTGGAATATTTTCTAAAGACTAGGTCTCTAAGACTTAGAAAATATTTACCAAGCCAAGAATGACTGCAGTCACGGTCATCAGCGCAGTTGCTAACCACCCAAGTAACTTAGTTTTACCTTTAATTGTGAAACTTCCCATAATCTTTTGCATGGTTGACATGTGCATGATCGCAATCATCAACGGTGCTGCCACAATTCCATTAATAACTGCGCTCCAAATGAGCGCTTGAATTGGATCTATTCCGCTAAAGTCTAGCCCAACACCAATGAGTGTTGCGATCACAATCACACTGTAAAAATGTTTGGCTGAAGACGCATTAAGCCGCAAACTGGCTGGCTTGTGCATGAGCTCGCTCACCGCGTAAGCCGCGGAACCCGCTAAGACTGGAATGGCTAAAAGACCTGTTCCAATGATCCCCAATGCAAACAGCATAAACGCAAAGTCGCCTGCAATCGGTCGCAAGGCTGCAGCCGCTTCTGCTGAAGTTTGAATGTTGTGAATCCCCGCAGGAAAAAGCGTGGCTGCGGTCGTGAGAATGATAAAAAAAGAGATCGTATTGGAGAACCCCATGCCTAATGTTGTGTCTAGGTTGACACGGTTAATTTGCTCAGGTGCTTGTAATGGATGAGTCACTAGTGCATGTCTGCTCGGAATGTCAGAAATATCCTCAACTTCTTCAGCGGCTTGCCAAAAAAATAGATAAGGACTAATGGTGGTTCCAAATACACCCACGACGAGGAGGACGTAATTCGCATCAAAGCTAATATGTGGCAATAAAGTTTCGGATATGACACGTGACCAATCCACGTGGGACGCTAATACTGTGCCAACATATGCAAATAAAGAAAGTGTTAGCCATTTGAGGATGGGTAGGTAGCGGTGGTATGGAATGAATACTTGCAAAAGTAAGCATGTGATGCCAATGATAATGGAGTAAATATGGCGTGGTCCACCAATCACGAGTTTTACCGCATCTGACATTGCTGCTAAGTCGGCTGCAATGTTAATGATGTTGGCGACGAGAAGTAACGCGATCAATGGCAAAGTTAATAGTAGAGGATAGGTACGCTGCATATTGCTAGCTAGACCTCGGCCTGTCACCAAACCTATCTGAGCACAGATCATTTGGATACCTGCCATGAGCGGGTAGGTTAGGACAATAGTCCAAAGCAAACCAAAGCCATATTGCGCTCCAGCTTGCGAGTAAGTCGCGATGCCGCTAGGATCGTCGTCAGCCGCACCCGTGATTAAACCAGGCCCCAGTTTTCTGAGGACATTAATCGGTATTTGGGAAGCTTTGGATAACAATTTCATGTTAGGCTTGAGTGTCACTAATACTGCTTATTCTAACCTTTTATTTATTGTTATGAACTTATGTGTTTTTTTAAAAAATATTTATTAGTTTTACTGTTTTTTTCAATGTCCGCTGGCGCTGATGAAACCCTCAAAATTCAGTCTGTAGACGTTGCTGGGATGCGTGATGAAACTGATATGCGTAAAGATTCGATTACGCAAAAAGTTGTATTTGGCCGCAAGGAAATTGAAGATTTAAGCGTGATGACTGCGGGCGAGGTGCTCAGTAAACTGCCTGGTGTTGAAGTCGGTGCTGGAGGAACGCGCGCAAGGGGTATGTCACGTGACTCTATCCGTGTTTTAATCGATGGTGAACGTCAATATGGTGGCACCATGGGGGCGTTTTCTAGGATGCCAGCAAGTGATATTGAGCGCATTGAGATTCATCGTGGTTCTTCTGCAGAGTTTGGGGGCTCATCACCACTTACCATCAACATCATACTCAAAAAAGATGTTTCTAAATCAGTCACAGAGGTTAAGGCTGGTTTAGGATTTCGTGATGGACAGCCAAATGAACAGCTTGCTTGGTCAGAGTCTGGAAGTAATGGCGCATTCTCATGGGTGTTGCCAGTTTCTCTTAATTTTTCTCGTTCGCCAGCAAACTCAAGTCTTGATCGACAATCTGTTGGAGCGACATCTTTTTGGCAACAAGAGAACGCAAATGGGGTTAATGAGATGGAACATCATGCTTTTTCGCCTCGCTTAAGTTGGAAGTCGGGTCGTGATAGTGTCACCTTGTCATCAATGGTGTTTTTAGGGCCATCAGATAAAATAACAAATACGTCACTTTTTAGCGCTATTAATCCGTCCTCGCCTTTAAGTCCCAATGGAATAAGAGATGCCAATGAAGATGGTTTCGCACGGTATTTGCGAGTGCGTTTAGATGGGGAAAAGTACTTTGGAGAATCAAAACTAAGTGGCAGACTTTCTTTAAATAACAGGCTTAATACAACGGATGTCACCAGAAACAGTTTTGATCTCAATGGAAATGCTAGTTATGTAAATCAAAATACACGAAGTACGCAAGATGAAGTAAATGGTTCGGTAAGATGGGATCAGCCCATCGATCTACATTTTGTTTCTGCCGCACTAGAGTACAACAAGTTGACAGAAAATGATCAACAAGTATTTATTGGATCCTTAGGTCAAGGCAACTACCAGTCATCTTCTCAAGATCAGGTTTTATGGGTACAGGATGCTTGGACTCTTCGAGATACTTTGACACTTACCTCAGGCTTGAGATTTGAAAATATGCAACTCAGTTCATCAGGTAATGCTCAGCAAGATAATGCGTTGTTACCTTCACTAGCCATTCGTTGGCAACCTCAAGATGCGTGGGTATTTCGTTCATCATTAGGCGCAGGGATGAAAATTCCAAAAATTAGTGAAATCAGTAATGCCCTGACGCCTAGCGTCACCTCAAATACACCACTAGATCCAAATGTACGTGGCAATCCTAATTTAAAACCTGAACATAGTATTAACTTTGAATTGGTTGGTGAACGTTATTTGGCCAATAAAGGAGGTGTGATAGGGGCTAATCTTTATGTGCGTGCCACGAGTGATTTTACTGAACATCGTATTACCAATGAAAATACGACCAATACCCCTGTATGGGTGGATCGTCCATATAACGTTGGTGATGCCCTTCATTGGGGTCTGGAATTAGATGGAAAGGTGAATGCTGAACCGCTTGGGTTCAATGGAGGAACAGCTAAGGCACACTTAACATTGCCACATGCGCGTGTCGATGATGCACTTTTGGGAATCACTCGAAATGCGGCTGACACACCAAAATATGTCTTATCTTTGGGTTGGGATCAAATGATACCCAAATGGCAGTCTAATTGTGGACTTTCTTTGCAGCTCTCAGGAAGAAGTGAGACTAATATCGCTTCTCAAGTTAGCACAGTACCTGGCCAGCAGGCATACACAGAAGCTAGAGCTTTGCTTGATGTGTTCTGGCTATATAAAATTAATCCACGTTTTAATTTCCGGGTATCTGCGCAGAACTTGCTGGATGAAGATATGCGGCGAGTTAACAGATACTTGAGTAATGATGACGATTGGAAATCGCTTGCCAATGATTTTGGCTATCGTACGGTGATGTTTAGTATAGAAGGGCGCTGGTAAGCCTTTTTAAGTGAAAAATTCTTAATTAAGAGTCTTGTGAGGTTAAGGGGAGTGCTTAAAAGCTCAGCCTCTTCCGTCGCATACTTCTTTATCTTTGGCTTTGAACTCTATTTCCAAGTCAGTTCTAAATTGTTCAAGCTTGGCTTGGTAGTTTTCAGCATCGCCATACTCCACAAAATTGACATACCGCGCATGTCGTCCCATCATTTTTCTGGCATGTTTAATCGGGCAAAAATATTGCTCAGTGCGGGCAATAATCTCAGTTGCATAAGCGAGCAATCCGTTGCCATAAGTGCAATACATGCAATGACTTTTTTCAATCCAATTGAGATAGCTTAGGTGATGACGATCAAAAATGATGAAGTCACCTCGCTTTACCATTGCTATTTTATAGATGGGGAAACATGTGAGTTGATAAAAACTCACACATAAATCTAGTAACAACATTGGAAAAATCATGCTGTATATAATGGGCGCGGTGATTAAATTGAGCGGGCGATTGCCCAGCCATTTCATTAGTCCGATTTTTAGCTGTTTATGGGCCTGTTTCACCGACTGTTCAAATTCAACTCGCTTACCCTTAATGCTAAAGTTAAGATGTACTTGCCGTTCTTGTAAGGCTTTTTCTAGTTCTTTTTCAGCAGCTTCTAGCTGTGCAAGTAAGTGGCGAATTCGGTCGTTCATAAATGCTTTCTTGGATGGATCATGCGTTGAGCATCATAGCAAGAAAGGGGTATTTTGTTTTGAATGTTTGCGTGGTAAAGGGGATTTTTTGATTGCAAGAAAATATATCAAATCAATATAACTTTTCTTGAGTTCTATTCACGGTTGCCTGAGGATTTGCATATTGCAGTCTCTAGTGATGGCGGTAGGCAAGAAAGAGTATTACCTGGTCAGTTACGAGCATCAGAAGTGCAAGTGGGACGACATTACCCGCCACAATATACTGCTGTTCCAGAATTTATGAACCGCTTCCAATTAAGCTATTTAACATCCTGGCGTGCTCTTAAATTGCCTTATCAACGCTTACCTATTATCGCTTGCTCACATCATCGTTTGTTATGGATTCACCCTTTTTTAGATGGTAATGGTCGCGCTGCTAGATTGTTTGCAGTACTAGGGATGAAAGCTGCGGGCATCGATGGCATTGGCCTTTGGTCTCCGTCAAGAGGTTTGGCGCAAAGAGTTGATGACTATAAGGCCCTGCTTCAAGATGCAGATAGCTTACGCCGTGGGGATTTTGACGGTAGAGGCAATCTATCGCTCGCTGCATTAAAAGCCTTCTCAGCGTTTTATGTGGACGTTTGTTTAGATCAGGTTCAGTTTATGAGTGATATGTTTGAGATGGGTAGCCTGACACGGCGCGTTGAAAATTTTTTCTCTATCATGTCTTCTATGATGCCAATAAAAAAAGAAGGTTATAGGCTTGTGGTGGAGGCCATTGTTCGGGGTGAATTTTTAAGAGGTGAGGCTTCGAGAATAACTGGCTTAGGCGAGCGTGTAGCACGCGATGTACTCGGTGATTTAATTAAGCGAGGGTTCTTAAGGTCCGACTCTATGAAAGGGCCTGTTCGCGCTGCTTTTCCAGCAATGGCGACGGGTTACTACTTCCCCAATCTTTTTCCTGTAGGATCTATTGCAGAGCTTACAAGCTAGATTTTTATTGTTTTTTTCGCGTCAAAGCTAAATACAAAGCTTCTACTTTGTCTCTTGCCCATGGGGTTTTGCGGAGAAACTTGAGGCTGGACTTAATGCTAGGGTCGCTGATAAAACAATTAACTGGGATGCGGTCAGCGAGGCCATTCCATCCATAATGCTCAAATAGCGAGGTGACAATGGCTTCGAGCGTGATGCCGTGGAGTGGATTGTTGGCTTGGTTGTTTGATGTCGTCATTAAGGTTAAATCTGGCCAAAAGTGAGACAATTATACGACGAGTTGGATGGGTGTTTTGTTAACATGTTTATTAACGAGTTAAATGTTTTAGAATTCCCATGCAAAAAGCCCCATCATTATTTGTTTCGCACGGTGAGACCACCTTTGCGCCTGAGAAAAGCGGTTTTTGTGGTTTCATCGCATGGGCAGACCAATCAATTCGAAGTGACGACGACGGCTTTAAATGAAGTCATCCAAAAAATGGATAAAAAAGAGCCACTAAATTTAGTGGCTCTTTTAGTATTTGGCTCCTCAACCTGGGCTCGAACCAGGGACCTACGGATTAACAGTCCGGCGCTCTACCGACTGAGCTATTGAGGAATCGGTGAAGGCGTGATAATAAAGACTTGTAGCCTTTTGGTCAATAAGAAAGCGTAAAATTATGACATATTTTTTAAGCGGTACAAATGTCATTTCTGCTAAATATGCACTATAGTATCGAGGGCAAAATTTCTTTGACGCACGCCACATGGGCTTAATGCCATGTGCTCATTAAGGTCTTAATTCAATTCTCTCGCTATGCGCCACTTTAAATCTGAAACAAACGCTGCAAGCAAGACTCGTCAACATAGTGATTGGCAGGTCATTAAAAACCTGATGCCTTATATTTGGCAGTTTAAATTCAGAGTCGTTATCACGCTCATTTGTTTGGTCTTTGCCAAGGTCGCCAATCTAGGCGTGCCGATTGTACTTAAGAAAATTGTGGATACGCTTAGCATCACCACACCTCAGGCATTAGTGGTGGTGCCGGTGAGTTTAATTTTGGCTTATGGATTATTGCGCCTATCAGCCTCTTTATTTGGTGAGTTAAGAGAGCTCATTTTTGCCAAAGTCACTGAAAGTGCGGTCAGAAAAGTCGGCTTGCAAGTTTTTAACTATGTGCACTCGCTATCACTTCGTTTTCATTTGTCACGTCAAACGGGTGGGATGACCAGAGATATTGAACGAGGCACCCGCGGCATTCAGTCGCTGATTTCTTATTCGCTTTACAGCATTATTCCAACAATCATTGAGCTTTTGATGGTGCTGGGTTATTTCTTCTTTGTATACAACCTTTGGTTTGTGTTGATTACGCTGATTGCGCTGACTTGTTACATCGTATTTACCATAGTGGTGACAGAGTGGCGTACTAATTTTAGACGTCAAATGAATGAACTGGACTCTAAAGCCAATCAACGCGCAGTGGACTCCTTAATCAATTTTGAAACGGTCAAGTATTTTGGTAATGAGCAATACGAAGCCATCCGATATGACGAAAACCTTAAAAAATATGCGCAAGCCTCAGTGAAGTCGCAAAAATCTTTAGCACTTTTAAACTTTGGCCAACAGACTATTATTGGTGTTGGATTGATCTGCATTCTAGGCCTAGCAAGTTCTGGTGTGGCAAAGGGAACCATGACGATTGGAGACTTGGTGCTGGTCAATGTGTTGATGATACAACTTTATATTCCGCTCAATTTCTTAGGGGTACTGTATCGTGAAATGAAGCAATCGCTTGCAGATATTGACCGCATGTTTGCTTTACTTGAAGCACATCAAGAGGTAGCGGATAAGCCTGGTGCGTTGCCTTTGGTGGTTGCATCCTCTGCACTTGGCCCACATGTGATTTTTAGAGAAGTTTCATTTCACTATGAGGCGAATCGTCAAATTCTCAATCATGTTTCTTTTGAGATTTTACCGGGCCAAACCACTGCAGTGGTGGGTCATAGTGGTGCTGGAAAGAGCACTTTATCTCGACTCTTATTCAGATTTTATGATGTACAAGAGGGCGCTATTTTATTTGACGGCCAAAACATTCAAGATGTTCAGCAAGCGAGCTTACGCCAAGTCGTTGGTATCGTACCTCAGGATACGGTGCTCTTTAACGACACGATAGGCTATAACATAGCCTATGGTAAACCTGGCGCAACGCAATCAGAGATCGAAGCGGCAGCTAAGTCAGCGCAAATTCATGACTTTATCGTGAGTTTGCCAGATGGATATGAGAGCGCAGTGGGCGAGCGTGGACTCAAGCTCTCTGGGGGTGAAAAGCAAAGAGTAGCCATTGCACGTACTTTGCTCAAACATCCTGCTTTATTGATTTTTGATGAGGCGACATCTGCGCTTGATTCTGAAACTGAGCGGTCCATTCAAAATGAACTTAATGACTTAGCTCGCAACCGATCTACCTTAATTATTGCGCACAGACTTTCAACCATCACACACGCCCACCAAATTCTAGTAATGGAGGAGGGGAAGGTTGTTGAGCGCGGGACTCACGAATCATTGCTCGCACTAGGGCAGCGTTATGCTGAAATGTGGCGCGTGCAACAATCTCAGAACGTTTTTAGTTAAGTCATTGTCAATGTAAGTGCAATAACAAAGCTGTTGATACATTTTATAAGACTATTTTAAAAATTCAAATTGATGGATGTATGGACCCACTTTTAAATCGCAGTATCAAACTCAATCATGGCGCACCTGAAGAAATTAGGTCGCAAATAAGAGCTTCTTTTCATCAAACCGCTGATTTATATGAAAGCTTGTTTGATTGTTTGGCATCTGATGAGGCTTATTTTATTAAGCCGATTAGCTTACGTCATCCGCTTATTTTTTATTATGGTCATACCAATACATTTTTTATTAATAAACTGATCCTCTCGGGTCTGCTTTCTAAGCGAGTTAATTCGAAATTTGAGTCTATGTTTGCGGTTGGCGTCGATGAAATGGGTTGGGATGATGTTAACGATCAAAACTATGACTGGCCGCAAGTTCATGAAGTGAAGGCTTATCGTGTTCAGGTACGCAAAGTCGTTGATCAATTAATTTCAGAGTTGCCTATTAATTTACCTATTGATTGGAATAGCCCTTGGTGGGTCATCTTAATGGGGATTGAGCATGAGCGAATTCATTTAGAAACCAGCTCAGTGCTGATCCGGCAACATGCACTAAAGTATGTGAAGCCTTCAGCGGATTGGACGATTTGCCCTGAACAGCAAGCGACAGTTCCTGTCAATCACCTAGTTAAAATTCAAGCCCGCGATGTGAAACTTGGTAAGCGAGATGATACCTACGGTTGGGATAACGAATACGGGACTTTCGAGAAGCATTGTCCGGCATTCGAAGCCGCAAAATACTTAACTTCTAATGCCGAGTTTTTTGATTTTGTTGAGGCAGGTGGTTATGTCAACAATGATTATTGGCTTGAGGAAGGACTTTCATGGAAAAATTTTGCCAACGCGACGCATCCTACTTTTTGGGTGAAGCATGGAGGAGAATGGAATTTGCGAGTGATGGCAGAGGAAATTGCCATGCCATGGAGTTGGCCCGTGGAAGTCAACTACCATGAGGCAAAGGCGTTTTGTCTCTGGAAAAGTAAACAATTAGGGTTAACGGTCAGGATGCCAACAGAGGCTGAGTGGTATAGTCTTTATGATGCGGCTGGATTATCAGAAAGTACAGTTTTAGATGGTTGCGCTTCCAACATGTACCTTGATTATTTTGCGTCCTCTTGTCCTGTGAATAAGTTTGCACATGGAGAATTTTTTGATGTAGTAGGTAATGTCTGGCAATGGACTGAAACGCCGATTTTCCCATTTGATGGTTTTAAAGTGCATCCAATTTATGATGATTTTACGACCCCGACTTATGATGGACGTCATAATTTGATCAAAGGTGGCTCATGGATAGCGACCGGTAATGAAGCGTTGAAGAGCGCACGTTATGCATTTCGTCGTCACTTTTTTCAACACGCGGGGTTTCGTTATATCGTGACTAATACACCTATTGAAGACCATTCATCTCATTATGAAGATGATAAACAACTTTCAGAATATGCGGAATTTCATTATGGTGATAGTTACTATGGGGTTCCTAACTTTCCAAAAGCATTGAGCGAGCTCGCAATCGAAGTGATGAATGGTCAGCCAATGAGCTCGGCATTAGATTTAGGCTGCGCAACTGGCCGGGCAACTTTTGAGTTAGCTAAACATTTCGATCATGTGACTGGGATTGATTTTTCAGCCCGATTCATTGGTCTAGCGCTTAAGTTAGCTCAGCAGGGCGTTTTACGCTATACCATGACTACAGAAGGTGATTTAGTGAGCTATCAAGAGCGAACACTAGCTGAGTTAGGTTTAGAAGGCGTTGCTAACAGAGTCGATTTTTGGCAAGGCGATGCTTGCAATCTGAAGCCTAATTTTACTGGGTATGATTTGATTTTAGCGGCTAACTTGATTGATCGTTTATATAGTCCAAGACATTTTTTAAATGCCATTCATGAAAGATTAAATATGGGTGGGGTATTAATGATTACTTCACCTTATACATGGCTGGAAGAACACACGCCACGTGATGAGTGGATTGGTGGTTTTAAGCGAGATGGTGAAAATGTCACTACGCTTGATGGTCTAAAAGAATTGCTAGGCCAACACTTTGCGCTGATGAAACAGCCGTTGAAGGTGCCCTTTGTGATTAGAGAAACCCAACATAAATTCCAGCATACCTTGTCTGAAGTGACCTTCTGGAAGCGTATTCGTTGATCAAGCAATTCGATACAGCCATTAGCCGTCAAGGCACACTCTCGCTTAAATATGATGGCGTGCAGCAAACTTTTGGCAAAGCAGATGTTCAGCCGATGTGGGTTGCTGATATGGATTTTGCCGCACCTGAGGATGTCGTTACAGCCTTAAAGAACAGAGCTGAGCATCCGATTTATGGCTACAGCATGGCGCCAGAATCTCTTTATGATGCGTTGATGGATTGGATGCGCCTTAGGCATAGCTGGGATATCAAGCGTGAATGGATTGTGCTGACGCCTGGGGTTGTTCCATCACTAAGTCTGGTCGTGGCATCACTCACTAATCAATATGATGGTGTCATTGTCCAGCCCCCAGTGTATTTTCCATTTTTGTCCGTTGCGAATAATACAGGTAGGCGTTTGATAGAAAACCCGCTTGTGCTAACGCTCGATAACTTTGGTCACTCGACCTATGAGATAAACTTTACGCATTTTGAAGAATGTGCAAAACAAGCGAAGATTTTACTGCTTTGCTCCCCCCATAATCCTGTTGGCAGAGTATGGAGTAAAGCGGAGTTGCAAACGCTCTTAGCCATTGCAAAACAACATGACTTGATTATTTTGGCTGACGAAATTCATGCGGATTTAGTTTATCCCGATGCACAGCATCATGTACTTGGCACCTTAGATCTTGAACAAGATACCGTGATAACAGCCGTTGCTCCTAGCAAGACATTTAATATCCCTGGCTTGGGTCTATCAGCGCTTATCGTGCCCCATGCCACTCATCGCAAAGCAATTCAATCGCATTTAGCGGCGATGGGGGTATCGGTCACCAATCCATTTAGTTTGGTTGCTTTTGAGGCGGCTTATCGCCATGGGCATGATTGGTTAAATGCTTTGCTTGCTTATCTTTATGAAACTCGGAAAATGGTGATGGCTTATACCCAAAAACATTTACCTAAAATTACGGTTGTGCCCGCAGAGGGTACTTATTTGTTGTGGTTAGATTGCCGTCAACTAGGGCTTAGTGATCATGACCTTCAGCAATTGTTTCTTGAAAAAGCAAAGCTTGCTTTGTCGCCTGGCACAATGTTTGGTAAGGGAGGGGAAGGGTTTATGCGGATGAATATCGGTGCTTCGCAAGAGAGTATCTTACTAGCACTTCATAAGCTTAAGCAGGCGCTAAGCTAGCTTTTTCTCTTTAATGAGAGCGCGTTAACACAGTATCGCAACTTGCTTGGTGCTGGACCATCAGGAAATACATGACCTAAATGAGCGTCGCAAGTGTTGCAAGTAATTTCAACGCGGCTTCTGTCGAGGCTGTCATCTAAGAAATAAGCGACTGCATTTTCTTGAATTGGCTGGGTGAAAGATGGCCAGCCAGTGCCTGAATCAAATTTTTCGGTTGAATCAAAAAGTAAGGTGTCGCAACAGGTGCAAGCGTAAATCCCAGCTTCAAAATGGGTGCACATTGGTGAGCTAAATGGACGCTCTGTGCCAGCGTTGCGGGTGACATAATAAACATCGTCGGAGAGCAGTTTTTTCCATTGTGCGCCAGTTTTTACTACGCGCTTGTCTGGCGTTAAATTGCCTTCGCTGACTAACTTCTGAATACTTTCCCAAGTGAGCATTTAAACATTCCTGATGTATATTTTTTAAGTCCTCAATGGACTTGATATTTCAGCAATTCGTTCCGTATATTAAAAAATATGCGCTTTGATGCTTTATAAAAGTGCTTGTTCAATTCGGTCTAAAGCGTTTCTAAGGTTGTCCATCGAGGTGGCAAATGAAATCCGGAAGTAGCCTTCTGCGCCAAAGGCTGAACCTGGAACAACAGCCACGCCTACTTGCTCAAGTAAGTACTCTGAAAGCGCCATATCAGTCGCTTCATTGATTTTGCCTTCTTTATGCAGATTGTTGATTGCATCTCGCGCATCAGGGAATGCGTAGAACGCACCGCCTGCTTTAATGCACTTTAGACCCCGCATATTGTTAAAGCGGTTCACAACATATTCATGTCGCTCAATAAATGCTTTGACCATGGGTTGTATACATTCTTGAGGACCATCTAGAGCAGCCTGAGCTGCTACTTGAGAGATTGAAGTTGGGTTGGAGGTTGATTGCGATTGTAGAATTTCCATCGCTTTAATAATATAAGCAGGGCCTGCGGCATAGCCAATACGCCAGCCTGTCATTGAGTATGCTTTCGAAACACCATTTAATACGATGCAGCGTGATTTTAATTCTGGGGTTGCATTGAGGATGTTGTAGAATTTTTCACCTGTGAGATTGACGTGTTCATACATATCATCCGTTGCGACCAAAATGTGTGGATGACGTTTTAACACCTCACCTAGTGCTTTTAATTCATCTAGTGAGTAAACCGCGCCAGTTGGATTAGAAGGTGAGTTAATCATGAAGAGTTTAGTACTCGGCGTAATTGCCGCTTCTAACTGCGCGGGCAAAAGTTTAAAACCTTGTTCGATGCCACATTCAATAATGACGGGTTTTGCGCCAGCTACTAGAGCGATATCTGCATATGACACCCAATATGGTGCGGGAACGATGACTTCATCACCATGGTTGAGTACTGCTAAAGCAAGGTTGAAAATACATTGTTTGCCGCCTACGCCAACAATGACCTCTTTTTCTGTGTAATCAAAACCATTTTGATGTTTGAATTTCGCAACGATCGCTTTTTTTAAGCCAGGAATACCTGCGACGGGCGTGTATTTGGTAAACCCGTTATCAATGGCTTGTTTAGCAGCGTCTTTAATGTGTTGTGGTGTATCAAAGTCCGGCTCACCAGCGCCAAGACCAATAATATCTTTACCTTCAGATTTTAATTTCGCTGCTCTTGCTGTTACAGCAAGGGTTGGTGACTCTTTGATGGCTTGAACACGTTGAGAAAGAATAAACTGCGCTGCTTGTTCCAAAATGACGTCCTTGAGCTTGAGTGTGAGCTAAATCATGATTTTACTCAAAAACCAGTTCTCTTGAAACCTGCAGCACCTTATTATTGCGTGCTTATTACACTTTTATACAATTTTAATAGAATTAGTGCCGTTTTTTACAGTTTTCTCCGCAGGTGATTGCTGTATTAAATTCTTCTGCAGTGTCAGCATCGATATTGCCAATCGCTACTTTCATGGCTTGCACTTCGGAAGTGTTACCATTTTCTGCAGCCATTACGCCAAGCCTAAACATGGCGTCGATATTTCCTTCGTTAAGCATTAAAGCATGGCGATAGGATTTTTCTGCTTCCGTTTTTTGGTCACTATGCTCTTGTGCAACGCCAAGTTCAAACCAAGCCTCCGTATTATTCGGTTCTTTAACAATCCATTTTTGTGCGATACCGAGCAATCTTGACCATTCTTCTTGAATTTCAGGTTCAGCTATTTGCATAAAGAGTGGCTTGTTGACATCTTCTTCTTCCCAGAAAGTTTTGCCGTCAATCGGGTATTGGGTTTCGGCGGGTTGTTTTTCAAGGGCCGCTAACCATTCCACAGGAAGCGCGTAGAAGTAAGCATTTCGACCTGGAGTCTTGAATGTATTGATACCAATTAAACGACCTTGGCCATCAAATAAGCCGCTGCCGCTAGCTCCCATCGCGAATCGAGCTGTGCTACGAATGATATTCGCACCCTCATATGGATAAACTGCTTTCAATGCGCCAAAGGATGTAATTGGGGCAGGGGATGCACTTGAATGTCCGATAGCAATGATTTCATCGCTTTTTTTCATGTCATTGACTGAACCAATAACGGCTGGCGGGAAAGGGAGGTTGTCCGCGGTAATGAGGCATAGGTCATGATAACGATCTGCTTGGATAGATGCGATTGTAAAGCTATCTTCACCACGTGAAATCCAGGGTTCTTTGGTTTGTCTAAAGATATGGCAATTCGTTAGCACTTTATTTTGCGCCACAATCACACCCGATCCATAGGCTAAACTGCCATCAGGATTGTAGCCACGGATCATGACAATTGAGAAAAATGAACCAAGTAGTTTTTCTTTGTCGAAAGCTTGTGCAATTGGTGTAAATCCAGCCAGAAGGAATGCGGCTAAACTTATAGCAATTTTTAGGTGACGCATGTCATGCTCCAATGGTTTTATAGTTTTTAATGTAAAGGCAAATTAATATGCTTTATTCCTTGACCAAGAACACAGTATAAAGTTCGATGCCTGCTAAAATAGCAGGATTCATAAAAGGTGCGCGCAATTGATTGTTACGTTTCCCAATAGTAAATATCAGCTTCATCAGCCGTTCCCTCCAGCAGGTGATCAACCGCAGGCAATTGATAAGCTCACTGCTGGGATTGAGGCTGGGATGAAGTTCCAAACCCTTCTTGGCGTTACTGGTTCTGGCAAAACCTATACCATGGCTAACGTGATAGCTAGGACAGGTCGACCGGCCATTGTCATGGCACCTAATAAGACACTGGCTGCACAGCTTTATTCGGAGTTTCGTGAATTTTTCCCAAATAATGCGGTGGAGTATTTCGTCTCTTACTATGATTACTATCAGCCAGAGGCATATGTGCCATCTCGTGATTTGTTTATTGAAAAAGATTCAAGTATTAATGAACATATCGAACAGATGCGCCTATCAGCCACTAAAGCGCTCCTAGAACGTGATGATGCGATTATTGTGGCGTCTGTATCGGCGATTTATGGCATTGGCGACCCTGTCGATTATCACGGAATGGTATTGCACCTGGAACAAGGTGAGAAGATGAGTCAACGGGATGCCATATTGCGCTTAGTTGGGATGCAATACGATCGTAACGATTTTGATTTTTCTCGTGGGTGCTTCCGTGTGCGCGGTGATGTCATTGATGTGTTTCCTGCTGAAAATAGTGAGACAGCAGTGCGCATCTCTTTATTTGATGACGAAGTCGAAACCATCACCTTGTTTGATCCGCTGACAGGCCAGATGTTTAATAAGATTGCTCGCTATACCATTTATCCTTCAAGCCATTATGTAACACCTCGCGAGACAACAGTACGTGCGATGGAGAAGATTAAGCACGAGCTTAAAAGCCGTGTGGATTTCTATATTAAAGAGGGTAAGTTAGTTGAGGCACAACGTATTGAGCAGAGAACTCGCTTTGATTTGGAAATGCTCAATGAAATCGGTTTCTGCAAAGGCATTGAGAACTACTCACGCCATCTGTCTGGTCGTGGACCTGGAGATCCGCCGCCTACATTGATTGACTACCTTCCTAAAAATGCCATCATGATTATGGACGAAAGTCATGTCACTGTTCCCCAGATTGGTGCGATGTATAAGGGTGATAGGTCTCGTAAAGAAAACTTGGTGGACTACGGCTTCCGTTTGCCATCTGCATTGGATAACCGTCCTCTCAAATTTGAAGAGTTTGAGCAAATCATGCGCCAAACAGTCTTTGTTTCTGCGACACCAGCTGATTATGAAGCTACCCATCAACAGCAGGTGGTTGAGCAGGTGGCGAGACCGACTGGCTTGGTTGATCCTGAAATTATCGTGAAACCTGCTGATACACAGGTAGATGACTTGCTCTCGGAGATTAAACTTCGTGTGGCTGTCGGTGAGCGTGTTTTGGCGACGACCTTAACCAAGCGAATGTCTGAGGATTTAACAGACTATTTGAGTGAGCATGGCGTTAAAGTGCGTTATTTGCACTCAGATATTGATACGGTTGAACGCGTTGAGATTATTCGCGATTTGCGATTGGGTGAATTCGATGTGCTAGTTGGGATTAATTTGCTAAGAGAAGGTTTGGATATTCCAGAGGTTTCTTTGGTGGCCGTGCTTGATGCTGATAAAGAAGGTTTTTTACGCTCAGAGCGCTCGCTTATTCAAACTGCAGGTCGTGCAGCCCGTAACTTAAATGGTAAAGTTATTTTTTATGCGAATCACATTACTCGCTCAATGAAGCTTGCAATGGACGAAACGCAAAGACGTCGAACTAAGCAGATTGCCTTCAATCTTGAGCATGGCATTACGCCTAAAGGGGTAGTAAAGCGCATTAAAGACATTATTGATGGTGTTTATGACAAAGATGATGCTGAACGTGAACGTAAATCCGCACAAGATCAAGCGAACTATGAAGTGCTAAGCGAGAAACAATTGCTTAAAGAAATGAAACGACTAGAGAAGTCGATGCATGATAGTGCTAAAAATCTTGAGTTTGAGAAAGCTGCTGATTTTAGAGATCAACTTAAAAAACTCAAGGAGAAATTTTATGGAGCGCAGGTTGATGATTTAACAATCTGAGTAAAAGTCGTGCCGTTTTGACTGCATAATGCAATAAACTGTATTAAAAAAACGCGCTAACATTCTGATAAAAAATATAAAAACCCCAGAAAAATATTAATTTGACTGGGGTTTTTTAGTGGGTGCTAATTACTTCTGTGTTTGAACGATGATAAGTGGCTCATCTTTTGCAGCTTCGTCAGCCTTCTTTTGCCATGCAGCAGTTTTCCGTGGTTTCTTTGGGGCTTCTGGTTCAGCAATGACGGTCGCTTTAGTTTCTGCCTTCGTTTCTACTAATTGTAAACCGCTTGCCGCCAAATCTACAGGCTTTGCTTTTGCTACTGGCTTGCGCGCTGGTTTTGCTTTTTTATCAGGAGTAGCTTTTGCCGGCTTTTCTTCTTTAGTGTTTGTTTCAGCTAGCACTGGTGCAGCAACCTCCTCTTTAGCCGTTTTAAGTTCTTTAACGGTGTCTTCAATTTGCACTGGTTTTGTTGTAACCACTTCAATCGCTTCAGCTTTCACAGCTTCAACCTTAGGTGCCTCAACTGGTTTGACTTTTTGAGAATCAGCGACAGCTACTGACGCAACATTAGCTGAAGCGTTGTTCACATCTAAAAGTTGTTCATTTTCGACAAATGGACGCTCTCCAGCTGGACGTTCTTGGCGAGGCCCTCTATCACGACGACCATTGCGGCCACGGCGGTTACGACCTTCGCGTGGTTCACGCTGCTCGCTGATTTGTTCGCTTTGAACAATTTGGATGCTTTCAGCTTGGTTATTTTGAGCAGTTTGCTGCGGTTTAGGTTGTTGTTGCGGTCTCTGTTGTTGCTGACGTTGTTGACGTTCCGCTTGGTTGTTTTGAACGCTTTGATTGTTGCGATCATTTTGATTGCCACGATCTGGACGATCGCCACGCTCATTACGGTTGCGATTACGGTTTCTGTTCCGATTATTGTCGCGACGACCATTGTTCTCACGTGTTTCAGCTTTTGGTGCTTCTTTTTTAGTGAGTGAACCTAACCAGTTTGTAATGCGAGTTAAGAATGAAACACCTTTTTCAGCTTTTGCAACACTAATAGGTGCTGGCGCAGAAGGGGTGATGCCTCTTACAGCTGCTACTTGCTTAACTGCTTTTACTTCCGGGGTGGCGTGATTGTGCACTTCGTCTTCTGTTGGCATTTCTACCATTTGATAGCTACGTGGACCATCTTCTGCACTGTCATCGCTTTTGATGCGGGTAATCGTGTAGTTAGGTGTGTCCAAGTGGATATTTGGAATTAAAACTACCTCAACGCCAGTGCGTTGTTCGATTTTATGAATATCAGCACGTTTTTCATTGAGCAAGAAAGTTGCTGCTTCAACAGGAAGTTGCACTTGTATAGCCTTGCTATTTTCTTTCATTGCTTCTTCTTGTGTAATACGCAAAATGTGCAGAGCTGTTGATTCAATTCCACGGATATGACCCGTACCATGACAGCGTGGACAAGGGATATGGTTGCTTTCGCCTAAACTTGGACGTAAGCGTTGACGTGAAAGCTCTAATAAGCCAAAACGTGAGATTTTGCCTGTTTGAACACGTGCACGGTCATGATGTAATGCTTCGCGTAAACGGTTTTCAACGTCACGTTGGTTACGCTGGCTTTCCATATCGATAAAGTCGATAACGACTAAGCCACCTAAGTCGCGTAAGCGTAATTGACGTGCAACTTCTTCAGCGGCTTCTAGGTTGGTGTTAAATGCAGTGTGCTCAATATCGCTCCCCTTGGTAGAACGGCCTGAGTTAACGTCCACGGAAACCAAGGCTTCAGTATGGTCAATGACGATGGCGCCACCTGATGGTAAACGAACTTCGCGAGAGAAGGCTGTTTCGATTTGGTGTTCGATTTGGAAGCGTGAGAATAATGGTGTTTCGTCTTGGTACAACTTAACGCGAGCAACATGTCCGGGCATCACATGGTTCATAAATTGTATTGCTTGTTCATGAATATCAGGGGTGTCGATGAGAATTTCGCCGATATCAGGTTGGAAGTAATCGCGAATAGCGCGAATCACAAGACTGCCTTCTTGATAAATCAAGAATGGGCCATTTTGAATCGTTGAGGCACTTTCAACCGCAGTCCAAAGTTGTAATAAATAACTTAAATCCCATTGCAACTCTTCAAGATTACGTCCAATACCAGCAGTGCGAGCAATGATGCTCATGCCATTTGGTACTTCCAATTGAGCCATGATGTCACGAAGTTCGTTGCGGTCTTCGCCTTCAATACGGCGTGAAACGCCACCCCCACGAGGATTGTTTGGCATTAACACCAAGTAGCGACCAGCAAGTGAGATGAAAGTTGTAAGGGCTGCGCCTTTGTTGCCACGTTCGTCTTTGTCGACTTGAACGATTAGTTCTTGACCTTCTTTTAGCACATCTTGAATGCGAGCACGGCTGCCTTCAGCATCGTTTTGGAAGTAGCTGCGCGCTACTTCTTTGAATGGCAGAAAGCCATGTCTATCTGTGCCGTAGTTAACAAAGGCGGCTTCAAGTGAGGGTTCGATGCGAGTAATAACACCTTTGTAAATATTGCTTTTGCGTTGTTCCTTGCCTGCAGATTCGATATCAAGGTCGATAAGACGTTGACCATCGACAATCGCAACACGCAGCTCTTCAGACTGTGTTGCATTAAATAACATACGTTTCATTGTAATGACTCCCGCGCTCATAGCGGGCTTGCAGATGTTGCTACGCGAATAGCAAAATGGAAGTGCTAGGTTTGAATATGTAGGTTAATGCCATAAATCAGCGTGTTGTTAACACTACACAGTAAATCTGCCAGAAGCTTGCTTAGGCTTATCAAACACTTTATCAATTAAATTGCTAACTTATATCTTCTATGGCTTTTGTCCTTGCCATTGTCAGCGGGTGATTTCTTTTTATGAAAGTTTTTCACCAGTTAATCTGAACTGTTTTTATACGTATCAGATTGAATTCGTTAACGAAATAACTCGTTTTGTGTTTTTTAAAACCGTATTGCTTTTATTCTGTCTTTTAAATTAGATTCGGTTTAGCTGACATATCAGCTAAAATTCAAAGTTCTAGCATTTCCAGGCCGCGCCATCGCTTATACTCTAGGCATTGCAATTCATCCGCAGCGGCTTGAGCGCTTTAATATTTAGTACATAAAATCGCTACTTATTTTATTTGGCGAGCGAGATTAACCAAGGTATCTTTAAAGACTTTCAATTTATTCATTGAAGAAGCGCTGAGCGCATTAACTTCAATAGTTTCGTAGTATAGGTGAGATGACAAATTTAAGCAAAATAAGTAATGAAATTAGTGAATCAAGCGCGGCAATGCTTGAGATTGATGAGGCAAGTGAAGGTCAGCGGATTGATAATTTCCTCACAAAAACGCTAAAAGGCGTTCCTAAAAGCCATCTTTATCGTATTCTTCGAAGTGGAGAAGTTCGCGTCAATAAAAAACGAATTGATGCAACCTATAAGCTTGTTCTAGGTGATTTAGTCCGTATTCCGCCTATACGTGCAACTGTAGTTCAGCCGGATGTAGAACAACAAAAGCCAGTGACTGCGCGTTTAGAGAAGTGCATTATCTATGAGGATGATGCGATTTTAGTGCTCGATAAACCGGCAGGCATGGCGGTGCATGGCGGCAGTGGAGTGAGTAAAGGTGTGATTGAACAGTTGAGGCTTGAACGTCCCCAGGCTAAATTTTTAGAGCTTGTGCATCGATTGGACCGTGAAACATCCGGTGTGTTAATGGTGGGCAAAAAACGTTCTGCATTAGTTGCCTTGCATGAAGCCATGCGCCGCAATCAAATGGATAAGCGTTACTTTATGTTGGTCAAAGGTCATTGGACTGAGAAAAAGAAACACGTGACCTTAACGCTACAAAAATACTTACTCGAAAATGGGGAGCGACGTGTGAGTGTTATGACAGGGCGCCCAGATCCAAGAGCGGATGATGTGGGGCAGACTTCAGAAACAATTTTTCATCTTAAAGCACATTATGGTGATTTTAGCTTATTGGAAGCACAATTGATTACAGGACGTACCCATCAACTTCGCGTTCAATTGGCGCATTTAGGCTTTCCGATTGTTGGTGATGACAAGTATGGTGATTTTGCTATGAACAAGGTGCTACAGAAGAGTGGTTTGAAGCGCATGTTTTTGCATTCAGCTCAAACCAACATTAAACATCCGCTCACAGCTGAAAAGCTGAAGCTCATCGCTCCTTTACCCCCAGAGTTAGATAGATTCCTTAAAAAACTTACTTTAGAAAACTAAAATATACAGATGCAGAATAATTTCGATTTAATCATTTTTGATTGGGATGGTACCTTGGCCAACTCAACTCAATTGATTGTGGACGCGATTTGTAAAGGTAGTATAGATGTTGGTTTGCCAGAGCCAAGTCAATTAGCCGCTAGTGGCATTATTGGTTTAGGCTTTCGTGAAGCGACCTATGAATTATTTGGTCACATTCCTGATCTTCAATTAGCTGAACTTACAGCAAGATATAATTATTATTATGGATTAGGTGAAGATCATATTCCATTATTTGATGGGGTGTCTGAGTCCATTGCACATTTGGCCGAAAAGGGCGTGCCACTTGCGGTGGCTACGGGTAAAGGTCGTCGCGGTTTAAATAAAGCCTTGGCCAATAGTGGTATTAGCCATCACTTTGTCGCTACTCGATGCGTGGATGAGTGTCACTCTAAGCCCCACCCCCAGATGATTTTAGATTTAATGGATGAGGTGGCTGCTATGCCTAGTCGTACATTAATGATTGGGGACACTAGTTTTGATTTGCAGATGGCGAAGAATGCCAATGTGTCGAGTCTAGGAGTCACTTATGGCGCTCATCCATTGGAGCGGTTGTTGCCTCATGAGCCTTTGGCTCATTTCAATACATTTAAAGATTTGAGCAATTGGCTTAAGTCTAACGTCTAAATATGCCTAAACATCGTATTATTTGTTCAAGTGAAGAGTTGACCGAGAAAGGTAAGGGGGTTCGATTTCAAGTGCCTGAGCTTGGTGAGGGAGTGATGGCATTTGTAGTGAGGTTTAATGGCGTTGCATATGCTTATTTTAATCAGTGCGCACATTTGCCTGTCGAACTTGATTGGAACTTGGGCGACTTTTTTACTAAAGAGCAGGATTACCTGATCTGTGCAACTCACGGGGCTCAATATGAGCCTCATACTGGTTTTTGTGTGCTTGGTCCTTGCCAAGGGAAACGATTGAGACCGATCGCGCTCAATGAGCAAAATGGTGTGATTTCAATTACACTAGACTAAAATAATCTAATTCAACATTTTAAGAGAGAGTTGCATGTCTGACATTGAACAAAATTCATCTGGTTGGGAACGCGAAGTGTTAGAAAAACTAGCATTTCAGTCGCTTAAAGAGCAGAAACGTAATCGCTTTTGGAGTATTTTCTTTAAAATACTTACATTTATATGGTTATTTTTAGCCCTGTTTTATATGTTCCATTGGGTTGGTGGGAATGGCGGTAATAGTGCTGAAGATCATACGGCTTTAATTGACATTCAAGGTGAGATTGGCGCACAAGATCAGGTGAGTGCAGAATCAGTGGTTTCTAGCCTTCATGATGCATACGAGAATAAACATACTAAGGGTGTCATTCTGCGTATTAATAGCCCTGGTGGTAGTCCAGTTCAGGCTGGAATTATCAATGATGAGATTAAGCGTCAACGTAAATTACATCCAGATATTCCTGTGTATGCTGTAGTCGAAGACATTTGTGCTTCTGGTGGTTATTACATCGCGGTTGCGGCAGATAAAATATACGTCGATAAAGCCAGCATCATCGGTTCTATTGGCGTACTAATGGATGGTTTTGGATTTACCGGCGCGATGGAAAAATTCGGGGTTGAGCGTCGTTTGATGACTGCGGGTGAAAATAAAGCGATGCTAGATCCTTTCTCACCCGTGAATCCAAAACATAAAGCATTTGCGCAGGCAATGTTGAATGAAGTGCACCAGCAATTTATTAGCGTGGTTCGTGAAGGTCGTGGAAGCAGACTCAAAGAAACCCCCGAAACATTCAGTGGTTTGTTTTGGAGTGGAGAGGCTGGTATTAAAATGGGCTTGGCTGATGAGTTAGGAAGCTATGAGTATGTAGCGCGAGAAGTGATTAAGCAAGAAAACATTGTGGACTATACAGCATCGGAAGGTTTAGCTGATCGCGTTGCTAGAAAATTTGGCGCATCCATGACCCAGTCAATGTTTAAAGGAATGGGTTTGCATTAATCCTACTTCTCTAATAAAAAGGCAGATTGATTTCAATCTGCCTTTTTTAACGTATTTTAATTAGTGATTAAATAATTAAAATCTTAGTGTTGCGTTTTTTCTTTGAAGTAGTTAATTAAGTTATTTGTTGAGCCATCATGGTCTGAAATTTTGTTAGTACCAGACAGTTGTGGGAGGATTTTTTGTGCAATTTGTTTACCAAATTCCACGCCCCATTGATCAAAAGAATTGATGTTCCAAATAATACCTTGAACGAAAATCTTATGTTCGTACAACGCAACCAACTTACCTAAGGCCTTAGGGGTCAGTTCGTCAATCAAGATCGTGTTAGTAGGTCGATTACCGCCAAAGATACGGTGAGGCATTAATTCCATAATCACATGATGATCCAAGCCTTGCTCCTCTAACTCCGCTTTCACTTCTTTTGCAGTCTTGCCTTGCATGAGGGCTTTAGTTTGCGCAAAAATGTTTGAAACAAGGATTTTGTGGTGCTCGTTACCATTTTCACCAATTCTATAATGACTACGCAATGGCACTAAGAAATCGCAAGGGATTAACTTGTTACCTTGATGAATCAATTGATAGAAAGCGTGTTGGCCATTCGTGCCAGCTTCACCCCAAATAATTGGGCCGGTGGTGAAGGTAATGCGCTCACCATCTCGACTAATAAATTTACCGTTACTTTCCATATCGCCTTGTTGCAAGTAGGCAGGGAATCTAGATAATCCTTGATCATATGGAAGAATTGCATGAGTTTCAGCTTCAAAGAAGTTGTTATACCAAATACCCAGCATCGCCAATATCACTGGCATATTGTTTTCTAAAGGTGCAGTTCTGAAATGATTATCCATTTCATGGGCGCCTTCTAGTAAGGCTTCAAAATTGTCCATGCCAATATACAGGGCAATTGATAAGCCAATTGCTGACCACAACGAATAACGACCACCCACCCAGTCCCAAAACTCGAACATATTCGAGGGGTCAATACCAAACTCTTGCACTGCCATTGCGTTGGTCGATAATGCGACAAAGTGTTTAGCAATGTGTTCATGGCCATCTGCGGATTTTAAGAACCAAGTTCTCGCAGAACGAGCGTTAGTCATTGTTTCTTGCGTGGTAAATGTTTTTGAAGCAACGATAAATAGCGTTGTTTCTGGATCACAAACCTCTAATGCTTGTGCCAAATGAGTGCCATCAATATTTGAGACAAAATGAACATTTAAGTCTTTTTTTGCATAAGCTTTAAGTGCTGTACATATCATCACAGGCCCGAGGTCTGAACCGCCAATACCAATATTCACAATATCGGTGATACGTTTTCCAGTGTAGCCAAGCCATCGACCATTTCGCACACTATCGCTAAATGAACGCATTTGCGCTAAAACACGATTAATTTCTGGCATGACATCTTTGCCGTCAACCATCACGGGTTTATTGCTGCGATTGCGAAGGGCGGTGTGTAGAACAGCACGATTTTCAGTAAAGTTGATTTTTTCGCCAGAGAACATCTTTTCACGCCAAGCTTCAATATTACTTTGGCGTGCTAAATTAGTAAGCAAAGTCATCGTCTTTTCAGAGATTCTTTGTTTCGAGTAATCCAATAAAAAGTCATTGAATTTTAATGAGAATTTATCGAATCTTTGTGGGTCTTCTGCAAACATATCACGCATTTGCAAAGGGAAGATTTCTTTAAAGTGATCGTTTAGTGCTTGCCATGCTGGCGAATTAGTTGGATTAGTCATGCTTAATTATTCGGTTGATTTTTCATTATTATAATTTATTTAGGCTTGTTTGATTTGTAAAATTACACCACTTAGTGGCGGTAATGTAACGACTACGGATTGCTCATGTCCCATCCAGCTTATTTTTTCTGTTTTTATTGCTGTTCCATTGCTGATATTACTACCACCGTAATATTGCGCGTCGCTATTAAAAATTTCAGCATATATACCATTTTCAGGAACGCCAAGGCGATAGTTATATCTTGGGACGGGTGTAAAGTTAAGCAATATTAATACAAAACTACCATCCCGAGCGCGGCGGATGTAACTCAACACAGATTGATCGACGTCTTGACAGTCTATCCAATCAAAGCCTTGTGGTTGAAAGTCCAAATCATGAAGTGCAGCTAAGTTTGCATATAGATGATTAAGGTCATGGCACGCAAGTTTAATGCCTTGATGCCAATGTGAATCCAATAAATGCCAATCTAAACTTGCATTCACATTCCATTCTCGACCTTGACCAAACTCATTGCCCATAAAGTTAAGTTTTTTACCAGGACTAGCCATCTGATGGGTTAGGAGTAAGCGTAAATTGGCAAATTTCTGCCAAGCGTCCCCTGGCATTTTGTCTATTAATGAATGCTTTCCGTGAACTACCTCATCGTGGGAAAACGGAAGGACAAAGTTTTCACTGTAAGCATATAGTTGTCCAAAAGTGAGTTTGTTATGATGGTAGCGACGATGAACTGGATCATTTTCAAAATAGGCCAGGGTGTCATTCATCCAGCCCATATTCCATTTCATTGAGAAGCCAAGGCCGCCAAGGTAAACAGGCCTTGAAATCATTGGCCAAGAAGTCGATTCCTCTGCAATCGTAAAAGCACCTGCAAACTCTTCATGTACCATAATGTTGAGTTGTTTTAAGAAGGCTATGGCATCTAAATTTTCCCGCCCACCAAATTTGTTTGGTAACCACTCATTCGCTTTGCGTGAGTAGTCGAGATAAAGCATAGAAGCAACAGCATCAACGCGTAATCCATCAATATGAAACTCGTTTAGCCAATAATGTGCATTTGCAATCAAGAAGTTGCGAACCTCATTTCGACCATAATTAAAAATATAAGTGCCCCAGTCTTGATGTTCTCCAAGTCGTGGATCTTCATGTTCATATAAAGCGGTTCCATCAAAGCGGGCAAGCGCCCAATTATCTTTTGGGAAATGGCCTGGTACCCAGTCTAAAATCACACCGATATTTTCTCTATGACATGCATCAACAAAAAATCGGAAATCGTCTGGTGTGCCATAACGATTTGTGACCCCAAAATAGCCTGTGGTTTGATAACCCCATGATTCATTGAGAGGGTGCTCAGATATCGGCATGAGCTCAATGTGTGTAAAGCCCATATCTTTTAAGTAGCTAATAAGTTGGGTTGCAAGTTCTCGGTAATTGAGGAAATTGCCCTGATTATCGCGACGCCAAGAACCTAAATGGACTTCATAACAATTAAAAGGTGCATGTAACCATTCAGATTGGGCGCGTTTTTTAAGCCAAGCTTCATCTTGCCATTGGTATTGATTGAGTGAACTTACTTTGGCAGCGGATCCAGGTCTTGTTTCAAAGCAGAATCCATAAGGATCTGTTTTAACAAGGATATTCCCTGTATGACGTTGACGAATTTCAAATTTATATAGCGTGTCAATTTTCAGTCCTGGAATAAATATTTCCCAAACACCGCTAGATCCATGCGCACGCATGGGATTAACGCGCCCATCCCAATGGTTGAAATTACCGACTAAGCTAACGCGTTCGGCATTGGGTGCCCATACTGCGAAACGAACGCCATCGATGCCCTGATGCGTCGTTAGTTGAGCGCCTAAAGTTTTATAAGCTTGTTTGAGGTTGCCTTCTCCAAAAAGATATAACTCATTGCTCGTAATCATGGGGGCAAATGAATATACGTCGTAAGTTTCCTCAGTATCATCGTTTTCATGAACGCGTATTTTACAGGGGCTGTTGAGTGCCTCTTGACCTTGCCATTCAAAAAAGCCCTGATTGTGTGTTTTGTTAAGGGGTTCCCAACCGTTGGATGTGTAGACATCGACCCCAGTTTTATAGGGCAAAAAACAGTTTAAAGTGTATGTTTTTACATTGCTTTTTTCTGATGCTTCTTGATGAAAGCCCAGAAATGCAAAAGGGTCATGATGTTGAGCATCAAGAATCAGATTTTGTTGCGTATTTTTCTTAAGTTTTGACAAGGTGATTTTCTAAAAATATTTACGTAAACTCAATTAATTCTACTAGATTATGGCTATCTAACGTGTCTATAATGATTCTGGGAGTAACAATATAATACACCAGCACCCGAATGCTTCGCTCTCATTTAGGAGTGAGTTCGGTTGAATGTCAAGTGTAAAACTATAAATTAGGGGCAAATCATGCAGCAGGAGATGGCTTCATCACGTTTTGTAAGTAACCTCACCAAAAATACAGTTGCATTAATATTAGCTGGGGGTCGAGGCAGTCGCTTGAAAGACTTAACAGATATTAGAGCAAAGCCTGCAGTTCCATTTGGCGGTAAATTTCGAATTATTGATTTTCCCTTATCTAATTGTATCAACTCAGGCATTCGCCGTATTGGTGTTGCAACGCAATATAAATCCCATAGTTTGTTGCAGCATATTCAGCGTGGTTGGGGGTTTTTACGTGGTGAGTTCAATGAGTTTGTTGAGTTATGGCCTGCGCAACAAAGAATTGAAGAACAATGGTACAAGGGGACTGCAGATGCAGTGTTTCAAAACTTAGACATCATTCGTAATATTCGCGCTGAATATGTACTGATTTTAGCCGGCGACCATATTTATAAGATGGATTACGGTCAAATGTTGGCTTCCCACGTCCGTAATAAGGCGGATATGACCGTTGCGTGTATCAATGTGCCAATTAATGACGCAAAAGCTTTTGGCGTTATTGGTGTGGATGCAGAAGACCGCGTCATTGACTTTAAAGAAAAGCCTGAGCATCCAGATGCATTGCCTGACGACCCAACTCAAGCCTTTGCAAGCATGGGCATTTATGTGTTCAGTTCAGCTTTTTTATACGAACAATTAATTCGTGATGCAGACGATCCAAAATCAGAACATGATTTTGGTAAAAATATTATTCCGCAAATTATTAAGAAATACCGTGTTTATGCACATCGCTTTACTGATAGTTGTGTGCGTAGTGACAAGGGAGATTATTACTGGCGTGATGTTGGTACGGTTGATGCTTATTGGGAAGCAAATATGGAGCTCACTAAAGTAACGCCTGAGCTCAATTTGTATGATAGTGATTGGCCTATTTGGACTTACCAAGAACAACTTCCACCGGCTAAATTTGTTTTTAATAACGAAGGAAGAAGGGGTACAGCAACTGACTCATTAGTTTCCGGCGGTTGTATTATTAGTGGTTCTAATGTTAACCAATCTGTGCTTTTTTCAAATGTGCGTGTGCACAGTTTTAGTTCAATTGAAGACTCTGTCATCTTGCCGCAGGTTGAAATTGGACGAAATGTGAAGCTCAATCGTGTGGTGATTGACAAAGGTGCCGTTATTCCTGATGGAATGGAAATTGGGTTTGATTTGGAATTGGATCGCAAACGATTTCATGTGTCAGAGAAAGGAATTACTTTAGTCACGCCAGCTATGCTTGGTACACCCACGCATAGAATAAGATAAATTAACGAGAAGGATCAGAATGTCAGCGGTGCAACCTAAGCTTTACCTCAATCTTTATTGGCATATGCACCAACCCGATTATCGGGATACCATCACAGGGCAGTATGTCTTGCCTTGGACTTACTTACACGCCATGAAGGATTACACTGACATGGCTTATCACTTGGAACAAAATCCTAAAGCACACGTCACTTTTAATTTCGTGCCTGTATTGTTAGATCAGCTTGAGGATTACACCGATCAATTTAAGACTAATCATGTCCGAGATCCTTTGCTTGCTTTACTAATAAGGGATAATCTTGAATATCTGTCTAAAGAAGAGCGTTGCTTAATCGTAGATAGTTGTTTTAAGAGCCATCACGAAAAGATGCTGGAGCCATTTGCCCACTATCAGCGTCTACTTAACATATACAACGCTCTTCGTGTTCAAGGCTCTACCGCATCTAATTACTTATCTGGCCAATATATGTCAGACTTGCTTGTGTGGTACCACCTGGCTTGGACCGGCGAAAGTATCAGACGTAACAATACTTTTGTTCAATCTTTAATGGAAAAAGGAAGTCAGTTCACCGTTGAAGAAAGACATGCATTATTTGCTTTAATTGGCCAATTGATAAGTGATTTGATCCCACGCTATAAGAAACTACAAAGCACTGGTCAGATAGAGATTTCAAGCACCCCGCATTATCATCCAATCTTGCCTTTGTTGTTAGATTTTAAATCCGCGCGTGATGCCATGCCATTTGCGCCACTCCCTTCATGTCAAAGCTATCCAGGGGGAAGAATTAGAGCGAAGGCGCATATTCAGTCTGCACAAACTACCCATGAGAAACGATTTGGCAAAGCGCCTGTTGGTATGTGGCCTGCGGAGGGTGCTGTTTCTAATGCAGGTTTGTTACTCATGGCAGAGCAGGGCGTCCAATGGGCCGCAACGGGTGAAGGTGTTTTAGCCAATAGCTTATATAAATCTTCAGAAACGGGCGCCATTCCAAGTCGAAATGAATATTTATACCAGCCTTATCGTGTGAGCGACGGAAGCAATGAGATTGTTTGTTTCTTTAGAGATGATTATTTGTCAGATAAAATTGGCTTCGAATATTCCAAGTTGCATGCCAGTGAAGCTGTAAAAGATTTTATTGGTTCACTTGAAGCCATACAAACAGATAATCAAAGCGGCAAGAGTAGAGTGGTTAGTGTGATTTTAGATGGTGAAAATGCTTGGGAGTATTACCCCTACAACGCTTTTTACTTCTTGAGCGAGCTTTATGAAGCGTTATCTTCTCATCCAGACATTGAAATGACAACCTTTAGTGATATCGTCGAAAAAACTAAAGCTTCTTGGATTACTTTGCCACAAATTGCAGCGGGAAGTTGGGTCTATGGAAGCTTTAGCACTTGGATCGGCTCCCCAGATAAAAATTTAGGCTGGGATTTGCTCTGCGATGCTAAGAAGAAATACGACGAAGTCATGCAGTCAGGTATTTTGAATGCAAATGAAATGGCAGCTTGCGAACATCAGCTTTCGATTTGTGAAGGGTCTGATTGGTTTTGGTGGTTTGGAGATTACAATTCATCAGTCAGTGTTGAAAGCTTTGATAGGCTTTATCGTCGTAACTTAAGTAATTTATATCGATTGCTGAAAGTGCCAACACCAAATTCACTCACTAAGCCAATTAGTTTAGGTGGTGGTGATCCTGCAGTTGGCGGTACGATGCGACGCGGTCAAGAGGGTGAGTAAGTTGGCGACTATCCCACATGTTCTTGAGCAAAGGCGCGCTGGCGTATTGCTGCACATTACTTCATTGCCCCATGGTGACATGGGAGAAGACGCTTTCAAATTCATAGATTTTCTGTCGCGGGTTGGGGCAACTGTCTGGCAAACTTTGCCTCTTAATATGACTCATGCTGATGGCTCACCATATCAATGCTTATCAGCCCATGCTGGCAACCCAAATCTGATTAGTCTAGAAAAGTTGAAATTGCTGAACTGGCTTTCTCAAAGCGATATCGATTCAGGAGTCGATAAGCCTTTGTTAATGCGAGTCGCTTTTGACCGTTTTAATCGAATTAATCAGCCGGAAGTGAAAGCCAAGTTTACAAGCTTTATTAAGCAACAAGCAGATTGGCTTGATGACTTTGCTTTATTTATTGCCTTACGTAAACATTATCATCATGTTGCTTGGTGTGATTGGCCAATGGAGTTTAAGTTACGTCAAAGTGCTGCAATTAAACAAGCGCAATCCGAGTTTGCTGATGAGATTGCGCTGGAGAAATTTAAGCAGTTCATCTTTTTTGAGCAGTGGCATCAGTTAAAAAGCTATGCTAACAGCCATAACATCGCATTATTTGGAGACATTCCAATTTTCATTTCTTATGATAGTGCTGACGTTTGGGCGCAACCTGAAATGTTTAATTTGGATGCGAATTTGAATATGAGAGTTGTAGCAGGTGTTCCGCCTGACTACTTCTCTGAAACTGGTCAGCGATGGGGTAATCCACATTACAACTGGCCTAAAATGCAAGCTGATGGTTTTAACTGGTGGCTTGAACGTATGCGGACTCAGAATGCTCTTTTCGATATGGTTCGTATTGATCATTTTCGAGGACTTGAGGCGGCATGGCAGATTCCAGCAGACGAACCAACTGCTATTAATGGTGTTTGGGAGTTGGCACCCGGTGAGGCTTTGCTTGGAGCGATCGTCAAGCATTTACCAAGCATTTCATTGGTTGCCGAAGATTTAGGTATTATTACGGATGAAGTGAATGCTCTGCGCGAAAACTTTAATTTGCCAGGCATGAAAATTCTGCAATTCGCTTTTGACGGAAGCGCCGAAAATCCATACTTACCTGAAAAAATCTCGGAGAATAGTGTTGTCTATACAGGCACACACGATAACGATACCACCTTGGGCTGGTATGAGTCTCTCAATGAAGAGCAAAGATCAATCTTTCACCGATATTTAATTGAACACGGCTATATTGAAAATGAACTAGTTGAGATGCCTTTTGTGCTTGTTTCTATGGCGCTTGCAAGCAATGCAATTCTCGCTGTCATCCCCATGCAAGATATATTAATGCTTGGAAGCGCTGACCGTATGAATACGCCAGGAACGATATCAGGGAATTGGCAATGGCGATTTGAGTGGGATCAATTAACTGATGCAATGGTCCAAGCATTTGAGCATTCAATACTGCAAAACAAACGTAACCCTAATGCAATGAAGGGGTAGGCATGGCGCTTCGGATTGGTGTTGATATTGGTGGGACTAACTTACGTGTCGGTGTCGTAGATGATTTAAAAGTGATTTACGAAGATCGTTGTCATGCTAATTTTGCTGATCTATGCAAAAAAAATCCTCCCGATATCGCATGGAAAAAAATTATTGCAGTAACTGCTGAATTTTTGAATAACGTCTTGACGCATTATCCTGAAGCTGAGTCTATCGGTATAGGATTTCCTGGCTTTATTAATCCTTATAACGGATATGTGGCCCAATCCCCTAATTTGCCAGGCCTCCAAGATGTTAATTTAGCGGGCGATTTATCAGCACTGATTAAACGACCTGTGCTTGTGGAAAACGATGCCTTGGCTGCGGCATATGGCGAATATCAGTTGATGCGTATACCAAGTTCTGAAGGCCTCATTTATATAGGCTTAGGGACTGGTGTTGGGGGTGGTTTAATTCAAGCGAGCAAGCCGTTTGTAGGGGAAAATGGCTTTGCAATGGAGGTCGGCCATCTTATCACCAACCCAAATGGTCGCTTATGTGGCTGTGGTAACCATGGTTGTTTAGAGCAATATGCTTCGGCTACAGGAATTAGCAAAACCTATGCGCTCTTATCAGGAAATTATCTTTCCACGCAACAAATAGCCGAGCGTGCCTCTAAAGGTGATGCAAATGCTATGGAAGCCTATGAAGTCGCTGCAAAAGCTTTAGCGCAAAGTTTGGCACATATTTTGAAAGTGTTGGATGTCAAACGTGTGGTGATTGGTGGTGGGGTTAGCCAAGCTTGGTCCTTGATGGATGCTAACTTCCATCAACAATTTAACGCTGATCTTATTCCTGTTCTGCGTGGACGCGTTCAAATTGATATCTCCAATTCAGGAGACAAAGCCGGCGTTGTTGGCGCAGCTTTGCTTTCAGCTTTTAAAAACTGATTATTGAGTTGACTTGTCAGGACGTTGAGCAATGATTTGGCAAGCGAGTGCGCTTGCATAAGGCAGCGATTGCAGGGCAAGCATCGTAACCCATAGCTCAGCATCTATATTACTAAAGCCACGTGAAATGAGCATGGCTAATCCACATATGATCAGTAATGCAAGCAAAGTGAACTCTTCAATAATCGGGTTTAAAATTTGTAATTTATTGATGCCAACCTTACCTTTTGCAGTGACTTTAAAGACGCCATCTTTTTTGATAATCCCCATCATTACGCCACGAGCAATGGCATGTGACAAACCTAAGCTTGCCAGTGATGCGCCAAAGATATCTTTCCAATGGCAATTCATCGTTTTACGATAAAGTACTGGACCAAGTGCCGCTTTGATAATTAAGAAGCAAAGAATAGGCATAATCATGATCGTTACAGGCAAGCTAAATGAAGTTGGAAATGCCAGCATCGCAACTGTCCATCCAATTGATCCGATGGTGAATATCAGTTGTAAAGCGTCGCCTAACCACCCAAACCAACCGGTTAAGAAATGATATCGCTGACCAAAAGATAATGTGGAATTGCCTATTAGTTTGGGTAAGTGGTGTTTTAGAATTTGCATGGCACCAAAAGCCCAGCGGAAACGCTGAGACTTCAAGGCCTTGAAGTCAGAAGGAGTTAAGCCGCGACCAAATGTATCATCAATGTAGCGAAGCTCGTAACCATTCTCTAATAGACGTAAGCCTAATTCAGTATCTTCACAGATACACCACTCTGACCATTTGCCAAAATCAATTAACGGTTGATGCCGAACTAGGGTCATGGTGCCATGTTGAATTAAAGCATTTCGTTCATGTCGGTGATGCATACCAATACGGAAAAAGCCTTCAAATTCCCAATTGCTCATTCGACGGAAGAAATTGTTTTCCCAGTCACGATGCGCTTGAGGTGCTTGAACTACCGCAACTTTTGGATCAGCAAAGTGTGGGACTAAGTCCGATAGCCAGTCAGGAGTGACTTCATAATCAGCATCGACGACACCAACAACTTGTGTTTTTGGATTTGTTTGTTCAAGTGCAAAGTTTAGTGCACCAGCTTTAAACCCAGGCCATTGTGGTAAATGGAAGAAACGGAAGTTTTCTGGCATTTGGGCCATGTACTCCTCGATAGGCCTCCATTTCGCTTCGTCTTTAGTGTTGTTGTCTACCACAATGACTTCAAAGTTGGTGTATTGAAGATTGGCTAAACTTTTAATCGTCGTGATGACCATCTCAGGTGGTTCGTTGTAGCAGGCAAGATGAATAGATACAAAAAGTTCTTGATCAGCAGCAACAGGGGTAGCGCGTTTGTAAGCGCGGTTCCATTTTCCTTTAAACATGACCTCACTGAATTCTACGCCGTAAATCATCAGTACTGCTGACGTAAGTCCCATGCCAATAATCAGTGCAATCAGCACCACAAAGTCTCGTAGAGTGTAGTAGTAATCGCCAGGGAGATTCCAAGCAACCACAAGTGTTGTAATGCATGCCTGAAGTAATATAGCCATTGAGAATCGGCCACCTAAACCCCAATGTCTAAAGCGATAAGCGATAAATAGGATAGGGAAGAAGCCTAATAAGCTTGCCCAAAGAGCTTTCTCTTCCCAGCGGTCATCTTTAGGAACTGCGCCTTGAAGTGAGTACTTCTCATTTCTTTCAGCATCAAACATGCCCCAATATGCACCAGCCCATCCTTCAAGTTTTTGTTTCCAGGGTTGGTCAAATGCTTCCATGAGGTAATAGTCATAGTTTTTATGTGCTGTTTTTGCTAAAAACTCACGTACAAAACGTGCTTGATTAACGTCTGAGGCCTCTGCAGCGCCCAAAGTTGGGCCATGACTAGGCCAGCCAATTTCTGTAATAACAATTTTTTTACGTGGATAAGCGTTCATGAGTTCTTTATAGCGTTGTAATGCATAATCAACTGCTTTTTCGACGGGCACCCCCTCATGATAGGGAAGCAAATGCACCGCAATATAATCTACATGTTTGACAAGTTCGGGGTTTTTAAGCCATACGTGCCAAGGTTCAGCCGTTGATATGGGTAGTGGAGAAGCTGCTCTAACTTCATCTAGGTAACTATATAGCTCTTCTGGAGGCAAATCGTTGCGTAATAGAGATTCATTACCAACAATTGCACGTTCAATATGAGGATAATTCTTAATTTTTTCTTTGAGTGCATCAATTTCACGGCGATTGGCGTTTAAATCACCGCTAATCCAAGCGCCAGCTGTTATTTCAAATCCCAAGTTAGATGCCAAAGCAGTGACTTCACTATTTTCAAGCGCACCATAAATCCTTATGCGGTTTGTGAGCGGTCTCAGTATTTTTAAATCCTTCACTAGCTCTGCAGTGCTTGGATATTCTTTATCAAGCGGACTTTGGTCTTCTTGGAATCCGCTATATGCAAAACCGTGAACAATAGGCGGTGCGTTCATTACCGGTAAAGCGCGGTTTGAAATACTCCAAATTCCGAAGTGAATGAGCGCAATCAAACTCGCAAATAATAAGGGTTTGATGTAACGTTTAAAAAATGGAGGCATAAACGATTATTTTTCTGATGGATTATTTGTAGATGTTAGCTTGCTAGGCCAGTTTGCCCAAGCAAGCAATCCGCAAAGAGCAAACCAAGTAGTTGCTAATAAATTAGTTGGCTCTTTGTATAAGCAGAAAGCAGCAGTGGTGACTATTAAGATAGATATGATGCGATAAATAAAATAACTTGGTTTGGATTTGATTTGAAGAATCCAAAGTCCGATTGATAGTTGTATTATCGGCAAGGCGTATAAGCTGACTGCAAAGTCTCGATAACGACCATCTGTGATGAGTAAGTAGTTAGCACTAAGTGCGGCAAGTGAAATAATGGTAAATGATAGTTGGATAACCCTTTTTGCAAATTGATTGTTATTAAATGCACAAGAGGGAAGGCTGAGTAAACTGATGCTTCCTAATAAAGCAATGCCGCCAAGGATCATCCATTCGTTCTGTGAACGACATGCTGAAATTAAATATTCCGATTGTAAAAATGTAGAGATGCCAGACAATGCGCCCAATAATGACATGCTCAATAGTTCAGATCTTTTACGTATCTTAATGAAAAGTGACCATGCTAAGAATAGTAAGATGCCTGCGAGACCAGCATAAATTGTTGATTGTCCGTCATGTTTTTCTGCAACGTTTTCTGTGAAAGAAAATTTAGGTTGAAGATCTGTATTGAAAATACCCCAGTACCCACCAACCGTTCCTTCTAGTTCGCGTTTCCATGGTTGGTCTACCGCTTCAATTAGGTTGTAATTCCAATGTTTTTCATTAGCTACTTTAAGAAAGCTTCTGATATATAAAGCTTGATTAATAGCACTTGGCTGAGATCCGTCACGTTGACGACCAATTGATGGCCAGCCTGTCTCGCCGATAAGAATGGGCTTTTTGAATGTAAGAGCTAATAAATTCATGACGTTTTGGGTATGATCAATAGCACGCTCAATTGGTTGAGGTTTATCTTCCCAGTAGGGAAGTATATGCACGGTCACAAAATCTACTGATCCTTCGAGTGCCGGATGCTTACGCCAAAACTCCCAAACATCTGCATAAGTCACTGGCACATGTGAAGCAGATTTTGCCTGATCTAGATAAGCTTTCATTGCGGACTCTGTTTGTTCGCCACGCAATAAAACTTCGTTGCCTACGATGAGTGCTTTTACTGTTTCAGGGTGTTTATTTGAAACTTCTATTGCAAGTTTCAACTCTTTATCATTTGTTTTCTTAATCCATCCTATCCAAGCACCTACGTAGACTTTCATGCCTAATTTGGATGCAGCCTCTGGCACATAATCTAATCCTTGACTCACTGAGTAAATACGAACGCAATCAAACTGAGAAGATAGTTTGGACAAATCACGGTCAATTTGCTCATGAGAGATAAAGGTATTAATGTTGAGTGGTGTTTGCCCTTCGTTAAAATAGGGGGCGTAGGATACGCACTGAATTTTACTGTCGGCAGGTAGGTTTGCCTGTGGCAATGGAACCGGTTTGTTTTGCTGCCATAGCCATATACTTAACAAGAGCAGCAAAATAAAATTGAAAGCGCTAAAACGTCTAATAGACTGCCGAGAGAGTGATAAGCTTGAATTTGTCATAAAATCCTGAAAAAAACCACGCAAATGGCGCTTAAAAAAGCCTTTGATAGCGCTTGATAGCGAAGCGCTTATGATAATCTAGCCATCAGTCAAAACAAAGTAAAAACTTAAATTATCAAAAGATAAGTTCGGATATCTACTAAGCAACTCTGCATCACGCTACAATACACACCCTATTAATATATATTAAGAATATTGCATGAAAAACTTGTCTTTAATCGCTCTGTGCATCATGTGCTTCAATATTGGCTTTGTTAATGCAGAAGAACAATTTCTCGGGCCTGATTTTAGTGGTGTTTACGGCTGCAAAGGTCAGAATAATAAAGTGGGTGAGTATGAAGTCGTTGCCAGACTAAAACTTAACAAAGTGAGTAGCCATGCAGACTTTGGTGTTTATGATTTTAATACTGAGACAGAAAACGCTCTCGTTTATAAAGGTCAAGCAATCGCTAACGGATACAAGCTTGCTTTGACATTTAATCTTTCTGATAGTCGTACTGCAGAATATAGTACTGGCATTGCAGATGTTCAGAAAATATCTAGTTCACGCTGGGCATATACTAATCATTATTACGAGCCAGATGAGAATGGCGGCGATCATGGTTCGGAGTATTGTGTGATGAAAAAGCCTGTTAAAGTGACTAAGCTCTCTAAAAAACTCAGAAAATCCTCTATTTCAGTGCCTGCACAAAGCTAGTCAGTTGGACTTTTGACCAATAAGAATCCTTTTAAAGCCTTAGTAAATTCATTGCTTGCTAGCACTTTAAACTCTATCGTTCTAGCATTGAATATCACGTCTATATCTTTTGAATTTTTTGATGGTAAATTAATCGCTGGATGGCACATTAACACAGGGGTTGCTAAACCTTTTTTTACTTCTTTTAACCAGCCTTTTAAACGTTTTAAATAATCTTCGCTCGACCCATTAAAGCCATAAGCGCCAAGTAAATTTCCAGAGCATTGAAAGCCGAGTGCCTTTGCTTTTTTTTCTAGGGCGTTTGATCCCAATGCTCGAATAATAAGCCCTTTAAATCCATCTCTTATAGGTGGTTTTGCAATGCGTAACCAAGGTAAATTATTGCCATATCGATTCAGTAAAGTTTCTAACAAGACCTCTCTAATTTGAGGTAGTTGATGAACATGCTGATGACCATCAATATAATCCGGCGCATTTCCAACCGCAGCTTCAAAAGCATCTAATTGTTGATCAATACTTTGCTTGATGCTTGTTTTTGACAGTTGGCGTCCAAGACTTAATAGCACTAACTTTGGATGTCTGATAGACATGCCAAAGTGGGTAAAGTCTAAGTGAAGACCGATGGCGGCCTTATTTTTGATACTTGAAGTGAGTGTTTTTGCGGCTTCGGGCCAGCGTGGACTTAATGTCATACATGAGGTCGCACTTAAACGATCTTTTTTAATAAGTTCGATAATTGCGCTGTCGATTGCTTCGCTTTGTCCAAAGTCATCTGCACATAAAATCAGTTTCATCTTGTGCCTTTGAATGCCCAAAACTTACTTAAAAGATAGGTGCTTACTGCTACTAGCAACATCACTATGCCGAGCACAAACCAAAAGGGCAGTTTTGTGTATCGGAGTGTATTTAACACTAATGTTTGGTTGGCTAAGAAGCCAAGAACAGCAACAGCAAGAAAGCGAGGTAATGCATGACGGTGATTCGCGTTTTGACCTGCAAAGCTAAATTGTCGATGTCCTATATAACTCACTGGGAAGGCAGCACAAAAACCTGCAATATTGGCATTAGATGCTGATAAAAGGGCGCTATGCTCAACACTGACTGCGATAATGTAATGCGTCAACGCGGCAAGCGCACCGATAATCGTGAACCAAGAAACAGATTGCGTATGTTTAGACATCAAATCAATAAATCTTGCTCAACTGGCGCTGTTGTTTTTGTAGTGCGAGATTTTGAAACTGTTTTTTCACGCTGAGGCTTTGCTACCTCCGCTACGATGTAAGAAGGTCGACCTTTTACTTCATCGTAAATGCGAGCTAGGTACTCCCCTAGGATGCCAATAAATAATAGCTGAACCCCTGCAAAAAACATCATGCTAGCAACAACCGTTGGCCAACCAGGTACTGACTCAGCAAAGAATAGTCGGTCTATTACGACATAAATCCCGTAGATAAAAGCAATAAATGCAAGGGATGCGCCTAAGGCACTGGCTATACGCAGTGGCATTACAGAGAAGCTGGTAATGCCTGTCCAAGCGAGTTGAATGAGTTTAAGTTTTGAATATGCGCTTTCGCCATGTGATCGAGGAAGTGGTATGTAGGGGATGCCAATAGATTTATAGCCCACCCAGGCGTAAATCCCTTTCATGAAGCGATTGCGTTCAGGAAGTGAGAGGAGGGCATTTACCACTTGTCTGTCCATGAGGCGAAAATCACCAGCGTCAGGTGGGATATTGATTTGCCCACCTAAGCTCATTGCACCATAAAAAATTTTGGATCCCCAGCGTTTGAATTTTGATTCAACTGCTCGATCTTGGCGAACGGCGTAAACCATGTCGTAACCTTCGCGCCAGTTTTCTAGCATTTGAGCCAACAACTCTGAAGAGTGTTGGCCATCAGCATCCATGCAAATTACGATATCGCCAGAAGCGTGTTCTAAGCCTGCGGTAATCGCATACTCTTTACCAAAGTTACGTGAGAATCTCACGAGTGTTGTATTTAGCTCATTTGGTAGTGTGCGTACCACATTCGCAGTTTGATCGCGACTTCCATCATCAATAACAATCACATCCCAGTGGGCACTGAGTTCCTTTAAGTGGTGAGCAATGTTAGAAACTGTGCTGTGGATAGCTGCTGCCTCATTAAAGGCAGGTACGATAACAGTGATATGTGGATTCGCTTTTGCTCTATTATTCACAGTTGATCCGTTCTTGAAAATTAATCTTGTGGTGCAGCATGGGGGATTCTGTCATCGCCTTTTAAGTCGCGACGATCTTTAACGATTGCTATTGGCGCACCCAAGCGCTCCACTGTACCGATAATATTACCCTTTAGTACTTTATCGCAATTCATATGTGTGCTTGAAATGAAGAAGTCAGCCAGAACCCAGTTCTCGGTAATATTGAATCGCTCATCTAGATAAGCACGCCCTTGGAAAGCCTCTGCGCAGACCGCCACATAATATGGGCCCTGGTGTGCTGACGGCATTTTTTTTTGCTCTGTGTCCACATAATTTTCTAACATTTTTGAGGCGTCTATCATGCTACTAGACCAATAATCTGCCTCCCAATGATGTTCAGCTTCTTTAAAGTTTTTGCCAGCAAAGTGATTGTAATAAATATATTCGTAAGGACGAAGTTCAAAGAGAATGTAGGCTGTATTAAGCGCCAATGCTGAGGTAATGAAGACAAAACTTAATTGCCATTTAGGAAATTTTGATAATTTATCCCAAGTTTGTGATAACCCAATACCCGCCATAATCGCAAGTGGTGGAATGATAAAGGTGAAATGACGAACGCCGTTGTATAGAGCTGGACGGTCGTATAGCACGAAAATTAACGGGAATAAAATAGCGATTGCTAAAGGGATTTGAGTTAGTCTATTTTTGAAAAATGATTTAATCTTTTTGATATCGCGAGGCAAAGAAATCAGCATAATGATGCTCATGCTCAAAATGCCGATGAGAAACACTTCTGGTAGACGAATTGATAAATATTCAATCAAATATGATCTATAAACTTCTCCAATGCTCACGAAAGTGCCGTCCACAATAGTGTTCATATTAAAAGCAAAATGTGAGAACGATTTTGCAGCAATAAGAATATGATCTAAGCCCATCATCGCCCAAGGCCAGCATAAAGCCATCAGTGCTAAAGCGACTATGCCTGCTGGTAATAATCCAATAAACGCTTTGTTGTAAAAAACTAATTTTTCTTTAAAGGTTTGGGTTTGAATAATGCTAGCAATTATCACTAAAAGTATTAAATAAATGACCGCAAAAACCCCGCCAATACGTAAACCGAGTGCAAAGCCAATTGCGATACCTAATTTAATACTTAATTTGCGTGGGATACCGTCTAATTTGTCTGCGATTAATGTAGTGTAGTAAAGCACCCAAACCATACATGCGCCAAATGAAACATCCTTTGTATGAGTGAACATGGCGCCAGTCCAGGCGCCGGTAAGAGTAAGTAGCGTAGCGGCTAACAACGCTGCTCGTTCTCCAGCGAGTTTTTCGGTCACTTTGTAAACCGCTAGGATACCCATAAACCCGAAAATAGCCGAAAGTAAGTGACGGATGTCCCACACCCAAATGGGTAAGATTTTTTCTAAGGATGCTGCAATTAAATCGAAAAATCCGCCATATAGATAAAGATTTTTGTATATGAATGCTGAATGGTCTGTAAAGCCAGAACGGTAAAATTTGAGTAGCAGTTGACCATATATATGTTGAACTTGCTCGTCATTGCTAATGCCGTATTGTTTAAAAGTTAGCAGGATAAAAATAGCTAATGCACCAAATAGTGCGTAAGAAAGCCTTTTGTATAGGTTTGAAGTCATTAGATGACGCATTCTAATAAGAAGTGGCTGGATTATACAGTGATGTGATGTTGTTGTAATGCCCATGCCACATGCTCTCGCACTAGCGTCGATGGGTCGTTAACACGAGCTTTAAGCGCATTAATAATTTCAGGTGAGCTCGCAGCATTCCCTAAGCCAATTGCAACATTTCTTAACCATTGTTCATGACCGATACGGTAGATGGCGCTCCCTGCCATTTTTTCTTTGAAGGTTAATTCATCCCAAGCAAAGACCTCAATTAATGAGATGTCATCTAATCCATGTCTCACGTGAAAATCATTTTGCTGAGTAATTTGCCCAAAACGATTCCAAGGGCAAGTTAGTTGGCAATCATCGCAACCATAAATGCGATTGCCGATGAGCGACCTAAACTCTTCAGGAATGCTAGTTTTAAGCTCTATAGTGAGGTAGGAAATGCAACGACGTGCATCGACTTCATAAGGGGCTACAATTGCTTGAGTTGGGCATACTTCTATACATGCATTGCATGTGCCACAGTGGTTCCCTGTTGGCGTATCAATTGGCAAGGGTAAATTAGTATAAATCTCGCCTAAAAAAAACCAAGAGCCTGACTCTCTAGATAATAATAAAGTATGCTTGCCACGCCAACCAAGTCCTGCTTTTTCAGCTAAAGCAACTTCCAGCACTGGCGCACTATCCGTAAATACACGATATTGAAACTGTTCACATTGGTATTTTGGCAATTCACTTTGAATCTTTTCGCAGAGCTTTTGTAAACGATGTCTTAAAACCTTGTGGTAATCACGCCCTAGGGCATATCGTGAGATAAAAGCTTGGTCACTTTTCTGCAAAACAGTTTCAGAGTCTTTGGCCTTTGGCGGCTGATAATCCATCCGTACAGAAATGACACGCATGGTTGCAGCGACTAATTCAGCAGGTTGGGTGCGCTTATTGCCGTGTTTTGCCATATAATCCATAGCACCATGAAAGCCTTTTTTAATCCAAGCTTGATAATGCCACTCAGCACTAGCCAAATCGGTATCTGTTATACCTACATGGCTAAATCCAATTGCTTTCCCCCAGTCTTTAATGGCAACGGCAAGCGCTTCTAAATTATTGGGTTTATCGATCATATGATGCATGATATTACACTTAAGCTAGCCAATGAACAGGCAACCCTAAAACTAGGAGCAGATTTCGCACATTCGCTTATTGCTGGATTGAATGTATATTTACATGGTGATTTGGGGGCTGGTAAAACTACTTTAGTGCGCGGTGCTTTAAATGGCTTGGGGTTTGTTGGGAAGGTGAAAAGTCCAACTTACACTTTGGTTGAGTCTTACCAAGTCCAAATTAATAAAATGAATGTCAATGTGTACCATTTTGATTTATATCGCTTTATAGATGAAGAGGAATGGGATGCTGCTGGTTTTAGAGATTACTTCAATTCCCAATCAGTGTGTTTAATTGAATGGTCAGTCAAGGCTGGAAGCTTGATACCTCAGGCTGACATTGATGTTTATTTAGAATTAAATGGCGAGGGTAGAACTGCTCGCCTAATTGGCAATACAACGGCAGGAAAAGCATGTTTAGAACACTATCAAGATTCTTACTTTTAGGATTTTTAATTCTTTCGCCAGCGCTGGCTTCACCTGCGGTCAATGTAACCGCTATCCGTGTTTGGCCTGCAGCTGATTACACTCGAATCACCATTGAGGCATCAAGCGAAATCAGTCAAAAAATGATGATGCTTAAAGACCCTGATCGTTTAGTGTTAGATTTGGAGGGTGTTGATTTAAACGCCACGCTAAAATCATTGGCGAGTGCTATATCCCCTAATGATCCTTATATCAAGCAAGTTCGATTGGGTAATTTTAAGCCCAATGTAGTTCGTGTGGTCATTGATTTAAAAACGCAAATCAAGCCCAATATTTTCATGTTGCAACCAGCAGGTCAATATAACCATCGCTTGGTGCTTGATGTTTATCCTTTGCAAGATCCAATTTTAGGCGTGATTAATCAATCAAATAAACCGGTGGATGTTGATCAAAATGCTGAATCGAAATCTATTGAGCACACTAAATCCATGGAAACAAAGTTAGTAGAATCTTTGCCTGCTGTTACGGAGGTAAAACCCGAGGATAAATTAGCCCTCAAACCCGTTGAAACAACGATTGTGACTGAGTTGCCTCCTGAAAAACCAATCACTAATAAACCAGCATCCAATAAATCTGGTCGTTTAATCACTATTGCGATTGATGCAGGGCATGGTGGTGAAGATCCGGGTGCGCAGGGCGCTAATGGCTCTCATGAAAAAGACATTACTTTGGGCATTGCCAAGAAGCTAAAAGAACGTATCGATGCAGAGCCTAATATGCGCGGTATTTTAACCCGAGATGGAGACTATTTTATTCCATTGCATGGCCGCGTGGTGAAAGCACGTAATATGCAGGCTGACTTGTTTATCTCAGTCCATGCAGATGCTTTTGTACGCCCAGATGCTCGTGGCTCTTCTGTATTTGCATTATCTGAAAAAGGGGCAACTAGTGCCTCAGCCCGATATTTAGCGAAAAAAGAAAATGAATCAGACTTAATTGGTGGTGTGAGCTTGGATGATAAAGATGCAAATCTTGCTAGAACTCTACTTGATTTATCCCAAACTGCAACGATTAATGATAGCCTAAAGTTAGCAAAAGCTGTTTTGATGTCTATTGGCGAGATCAATACCTTACACAAAGGATCTGTTGAACAGGCTGGTTTTGCGGTGCTCAAATCACCAGATATTCCATCAATTCTTGTCGAAACAGCATTTATTAGTAATCCGGAAGAGGAACATAAGCTTAATGATGATAGTTATCGGGAGAAATTGGTAGAAGCAATTATGACAGGCGTTAAAAAATACTTCTCGTCTAATCCAGCCTTAGCTAAAACAAAATTGGCTAATTAATTTAAATTAGGGCAATTGATGAAGCTCACATTTTTAGGTGCTACTGGCACGGTAACAGGCTCTAAATACCTACTTGAGATTGGAGATAAGCGGATTTTAGTCGATTGCGGTTTGTTTCAAGGATTGAAACAGTACCGTCTCAAAAATTGGGCCAGCTTACCGATTGATCCTGCGAGTGTAGATAGCGTGATATTGACCCATGCACACATTGACCACACAGGTTATCTGCCACTTTTTGTGAGAAATGGATTTGCGGGAAAGGTTTATTGCACTTTTGGCACCCGTGATTTATGTGAGATTTTATTACCAGACTCCGCACACCTACAGGAAGAGGAGGCGCGTTTTGCCAACAAATACGGCTTTTCTAAACATAGCCCAGCTTTGCCACTTTATACTAAAGATGATGCTCTTAAAGCGTTGGATTTGCTTACACCAGTAGCGTTTGAACAAGATATCAATTTGGGGGGTGGTGTCGTGATGCGTATGTCTCCCAACGGCCACATTCTTGGTTCTGCATTTGTACGTATTCATGATACCAAAACTTCTATCTTGTTTTCAGGCGATATTGGCCGACCTCATGATGTGCTAATGAAGCCCCCTACAAAAATTAAACAAGCAGACTACCTTGTGCTTGAGTCAACATATGGTGATCGTGTACACGATAAAAAAGATCCTAAAACTAAACTCGCAGATACGATTAACCGAACCATTTCCCGTGGCGGAAAGGTCATTATTCCAGTTTTTGCGGTCGGTCGAGCGCAAGAGTTGTTGTATTACATTTATTTACTAAAATCCAAAGGACGCATTCCTGATGTTCCTGTCTATTTAAATAGTCCTATGGCAGTTGATGCAACTGAGATTTTCAATCGATATAGTGGGGAGCATCGCCTTTCATCTAATGAGTGTGTGGCAATGTTCCATTCAGCGCATATGGTGAATACCGTAGAGCAATCAAAAGCGCTCAATGAAAATCATCATCCAATGATTATCTTGGCGGCAAGTGGGATGGCAACGGGTGGTCGTGTTGTGCATCATTTAAAAGCTTTTGCACCCAACCCTAATAATACAATTTTATTCGCAGGCTTTCAGGCGACGGGTACACGCGGCGCGGCAATGCTTAATGGCGCTGATAGCATTAAAATTCATGGTGAATACGTTCCTGTAAATGCTGAAGTTTCTTTTATTTCCAATATGTCAGCACATGGCGATTATGAAGAGATCTTAGATTGGCTTGGTGGTTTTGAGTTAGCACCTAAACGTGTTTTTGTTACGCACGGTGAACCTATTGCCGCTGATGCCATGCGCCATCATATTGAAGAGAAATTGCATTGGAGTACTTGTGTGCCAGAGTACCTAGAGATGGTTGAGCTTACATAATGGCATCAATTCGTTTACTTCCAAATCAACTGATTAGCCAAATCGCGGCAGGTGAAGTAGTGGAGCGACCTGCTTCAGCGTTAAAAGAACTACTTGAAAACAGTTTGGATGCGGGTAGTACAGAGATTAATGTTTCTCTGTTGCAAGGTGGTGTTAAGCAATTGCGAGTGGCTGATAACGGCTTGGGTGTTGCATTTGATGATTTAGCGTTAGCTTTAACACGTCATGCCACGAGCAAGATAAGCTCTTTAGAAGATTTGGAAAGTGTAGCAAGCTTAGGTTTCAGGGGTGAAGCTTTGGCAAGCATTGCATCTGTCTCACGCACACATTTTATTAGCAGACATGCAAATGAAAAGCATGCATGGCGTATCGCTTCAGATGGAAATCATATTGAGTTACCAGAACCCGCCGCACTAGATATCGGAACGATTGTTGAGGTCAATGATTTGTATTTCAATACCCCTGCGCGTCGTAAATTTCTCAAGACGGAAGCCACTGAATTTGGACATTGTGAAGAAGTTTTCAAGCGTGTGGTCTTGTCGCGTCCCAATGTTGGTTTTATGTTGCAACATAATGGCCGCGCTTTAATACGATTAAGTGCTTCTGAACCTCATAAGCGTTTTACTGAGGTCTTGGGTGATGATTTTGCTGCTGAGGCGTTAAGTATTGATGAATCTGCGTCTGGTTTGCGCTTCTGGGGTATGACTGCCAAGCCTACTTTTTCACGTCAAACGCGAGATAAACAGTATATTTATTTGAATGGGCGTTTCGTGCGGGATAAACTTATTTCGCATGCCATTCGCCAAGCTTATCAAGATGTTATGCATGGCGATCGTCATCCTGCTTTTGTCTTGTTCTTGGAACTCGATCCAAGTTTTGTAGATGTTAATGTGCATCCAGCAAAAACCGAGGTGCGATTTAGGGATGGGCAAGCAATTCACCGTTTTATCTTTCACGCATTGCATAAAGCATTAGCAGCACCAACGGGTGCATCAAATTTTGTGACGGTTGGTCAGGCACCAAATAATCCTTTTGCGAGTATTCATGAGAATGACTCAAGCGCTCGAAATTACCCAACATTCCAATCACAAATCGATTTGCGCGTTAATCCATCTAGTCATCACTTTTACCAAACGATGTTCGCAGGGGTGAAGCAGAATTTTCAAGGGCAGGATAATAATCAAATGCCTATGATTGCCGCGGCTGAACAAACACCTCAGGACTATCCTTTGGGTTTTGCTTTAGCACAATTGCATGGGGTATATGTGCTCGCTCAAAATTCTCTTGGTTTAGTTGTGGTGGATATGCACGCGGCTCATGAGCGTATCATGTATGAGCGACTTAAAAATGCACTCGATGATGAAAATGTTCCAATGCAACCATTATTGATTCCTCTCAGTTTTCAAGCAGATCGGTTAGAAGTTGCTACAGTAGAAGATGCGTTATCAAATGGACAGGGTAATTTACGATCATTAGGCTTTGATATCGCAGTGCTTTCTCCGACAACATTGGCTGTACGGGCTGTACCAGTGATGCTTCAAGAGGCCGATTCAGTAGCACTTGCAAGAGATGTATTAAGAGATTTTCGCGAATTTGGCGGTAGTAGGGCGCTTACTGAACGTCGTAATGAGATGCTCGGAACGATGGCTTGCCATTCTGCTGTTCGTGCGAACCGCAGTTTAACGATTCCTGAAATGAATGCTTTGCTTAGAGACATGGAGGCTACAGAGCGTTCTGGGCAGTGTAATCATGGTCGTCCAACTTGGTTTCAAGTGACCATGAGTGAGCTTGATAAAATGTTTATGCGTGGTAAGTAGCATGGCCGGATTGCCACCAGCCATATTTTTAATGGGGCCAACGGCTAGCGGTAAGACTGGACTTGCGGTTAAGCTTTATCAGCATTTGCCAGTTGAACTCATTAGTGTTGACTCAGCCCTCGTATTTAAGGGTATGGATATAGGTACGGCAAAACCTGATGAAGCTTTATTGGCCGAGGCCCCACACCATCTCATTGATTTAATTTCGCCAACAGAAGTCTATTCAGCTGCAAGCTTTCGTCAGGACGCATTGAAATTAATGGCGGAAATTACAGCACGCGGCAAAATTCCTTTGCTTGTTGGTGGAACTATGCTTTATTTCAGGGCGCTACAAGAAGGGTTAAGTGTTTTACCGCAGGCTGATATTTGCGTTCGTGCTAGGCTGGATGCAGAAGCTTTAAAAGTCGGTTGGCCCGCAATGCATTCTAAGCTTGCAAGTATAGATCCAGAAAGCGCCGCAAGACTTAAACCTAGTGATGCACAACGAATTCAGCGCGCTTTGGAAGTTTATGAGATTAGCGGCAAAACGATGACTGCGCTCCATCAAGAATCGATTCTTGATGGTTTCCCTTATTCTTTGCTTAAGATCGCTTTGGTGCCGTCAGATCGAAGTGTGTTGCATAGCCGAATCGCAACACGCTTCGATGATATGCTTAAGCTAGGATTTCTAGACGAAGTGAAAGTTTTGTTAAATGTATATCCTGCATTAACACCTCACTTGCCATCAATGAGATGTGTGGGCTATCGTCAGGCATTAGAGCATTTATCAGGCGAGTATGGCGAGGCAGAACTGCGTGATCGGGGTATTTTTGCCACACGCCAATTGGCTAAACGTCAGTTAACATGGCTACGCGGTATGAATGATACTTTTGTAGTGGATTGTTTGAGTCCTGAGTTGTTTAATTTAGTATTTAATGAAATTAACCAATTTATTAAAAACTGATTTTTTAATTTAAAGTAAGTTCTTAATTCGATTTGCTGCTTCAATACATTCGTCAAGATTTGCAACGAGAGCCAATCGAATAAAATGCTTACCAGGGTTTATGCCGTGTGCTTCACGTGCTAGAAAGCTACCTGGCAATGTTGTCACATTAAAGTCGCGATAAAGACGAATCGCAGCTTCGGTGTCTAGCATTTCTGTCTTTGCCCAAAGGTAAAAAGCAGCATCAGGCATCTCAACACTCATGGTTTTTTCTAACATGGGTGTAACCGTTTTAAATTTTTCTGAGTAAAGCCTGCGATTTTCAATAACATGCTCTTCATCATTCCAAGCCGCAATACTTGCCGCTTGCACTGCTGGACTCATGGCACAGCCATGATATGTTCGATAAAGTAAAAACTGCTCAATTATCTTGCTGTCGCCAGCAACGAAACCAGAGCGCATACCAGGTACGTTTGAGCGCTTTGATAGTGAGCTAAATACAACCAGACGTGAATAATCACGACCAAGTTTTTGCGCAGCTTCTAATGCGCCTAAAGGCTTAGCGGTTTCATCAAAATAAATCTCTGAATAACACTCATCTGCAGCGATTACAAAGTCGTATAAGTCAGATAATTCAAATATTTTTTTCCATTGGTCTAGGTTCATCACCTTGCCAGACGGATTGCCCGGAGAGCATACGTAAACTAATTGTGTGCGATTTAAAATTTCAACAGGCACGCTATCAAAGTCCATTAAATATTGATTTTCAGGCAGTGTGTTGAGGAAGTATGGCTCGGCGCCAGCCAAAAATGTGGCACCTTCATATATCTGGTAGAACGGGTTTGGGCAAATCACGATAGGATTCCCCATTTTTTTGGTGTTAATAACAGCTTGTGCAAAAGCAAATAAAGCTTCGCGACTTCCATTGACGGGTACAATCTCTTTTTCAATATTTAGTAAGGGAATGCCATAACGACGCGTTGCCCAGTTCGCAATCGCTAGTCTAAGATCTAGTAAGCCAGCGGTGGTTGGGTAAGTTGCCAAACCGCTTAAGTTATCAACGAGCGCTTGTTTGATGAGCGCTGGTGTATCATGCTTAGGTTCGCCTATTGAGAGATTTACAGGCTTGAATGCGGCATTTGGTGTGATGCCACTAAATAAGTCGCGTAAACGTTGAAATGGATAAGGCTGTAATTTGCTTAGATTTGAGTTCATCCTGCTATTATAAATGAAGCGACATCACGCTTAAACATTCAAGCCAAAAATTGATTGAGTTAGAAAGTTAACGTTGAGTCATCTGTTGATAAAAAAATATCCAAGCCAATTTGCTGTATTTGGGCTTTTATTTGGCGCTGTTTGCTGGGGCGTGATTTGGTATCCCTATCGAATCATGCAAGAAAATGGCATTTCGGGTGTTGTCTCAAGTTTTTATACCTACGTCATAGCTGTTAGTCTTTTTGCTGTGATTTTTCATAAGCACTGGCGCACAGCAATTAATCAACCCAAAATGATTGTGTGGTTAGCGATCATCGCTGGTTGGACTAACTTAAGTTATGTATTAGCCATCATTGATGGTGAAGTGATGCGTGTGATGTTGCTATTTTACCTGTCGCCACTTTGGACGCTTATCATGGCGCATTTTTGGCTTAAAGAGCGCACCAATAAACGTGGTATTGCCGTGATTGCATTATCGCTTATTGGTGCGTTTGTAATGTTTTGGAAGGAGGGCGCATGGCCTCTGCCTAACAATAAGGCTGAATGGCTAGCTTTGTCATCGGGGCTTGGTTTTGCGATGACAAATGTAATTACAAGGCATGCATCAAATTTAAGCATTACTGCCAAATCCATGGCCGTGTGGGTGGGAGTGCTCTTAATGTCCTTAATATTCATCTTATCTCAAGATAGTGCGTTCCCAAATCCTGCCAGCATGAACTTTTCACAAGTGCTATTGATTGTTCTGATATCACTTTTACTAATAGCAGCAACCATATTTGTGCAGTACGGCATCACATATATCCCCGTCACTAAAGCTTCTGTGTTGTTTATGTTTGAGTTGGTGGTTGCTGCAGTGACTTCCTACTTTTTAACTGATGAAACTTTGTCAGCGAGAGAATGGTTTGGTGGTGCTTTAATTATTGTTGCTTCCTTGTTTGCTGCCACAAATTAACAAAATTAAGCTTGAGTGTAATCTTTCCACATTTGTTGGAATAGGCATTCCAAATCTTTAGCAAATTGATCTGTACTGAATAATGGCAGTTGAGCTTTTTGTTTTCTCAGTTGCGTCTTAATTTTGTTTAGCTCATTAGGACTATTGGCTAGCAATAAGGCTTTGTTCTCGTAGTCCACTAATGAGTAGGTGATAAGCTCTTCAAGATTTGCAGCTTTTAATAAGCTACCAGCAACACGACTGGAAAAGCTAATGCCGCTGCAAGTCAACACAGGCAAGCCCATCCAAAGGGCATCACTGGCGGTTGTATGGGCATTGTAAGGCAATGTATCTAAGAACAAATCTGCACAAGTTTGCCTTGCTAGGTGTTCATCCATTGAAACGCGTGGTGCAAAGATCAGGCGCTCCTTATTAATACCTCTTGCTTCAGCCTCACGAATTAAATTTTCTTTCGCCCATTGGTTGCATTGCAGAAGCCATAAATAGCTATTAGGTGTTTTATTTAATATGCGCATCCAACAGTCAAATACATCAGGCAATATTTTAAATGTTTGGTTAAAACAGCAAAAAATAAATCCATTCTCAGGTAAGCCGTATTCCAAACGGGTCTTCGCTTTTGCAATAGGGCGCTTGGTATCATTGGGTTGATAGGTGTGGGGAAGTAATGCGAGTTTCTCTGAGTATGCTTTGGCATCAGTAGATGGAGTAATAAAAGAATCGCTTAAGATGTAGTCAAATAAAGGTCTGCCTTCTATGTCACCCATCGTGCCTGGGAACCCTAGCCAACCAACACTGATAGGGGACGGGCGCAAAGCAATAATTTGACTTCTACTCGTTTGAGTAAAACCTGTTAAATCTACCAAAATATCAATTTCATCTTGGTTGATCTTAGTTGCAGCATCTAAGATAGATAGTTTTCGAATGTCGACAAAGCGATCGAAAGCTTTTTCAAATCGCTTTCGTTCGATGCTTTTGTCATCTTTTCCGTATGAGTAAGCATGAATTTCAAATGCACTTCTATTGTGCAACTCAATTAATTCGGAAGCTAGCGAAGCTAGTGGGTGTAATCTAAAATCACCAGACAAGTAACCTATGCGTAATTTTTCATGATTGGTTACATGTTTATAAGCAATGGATTCCCCTTGCTTAAAAGTCAATTTGTAGCGGTTTGTAAGCCAATTATTAGCGCATTTTTTTTGATCTAGAGGTGTTGTGTTTGGCATTGCTAGAAAAGCAAAAGGAGATATTTGAGCTTCTGGTGTACTATTAACCCATGTTCGTATTTCGTTAATTTCCTCTTTTAAATCTTTCCAATCGCAAATATGCTGCCTTTGATGAACTAAATGAACTTTTGCGTGGTAAAGCTTAGGGTTGATGCTTAAAGCCGTTTGGTAAGAGGCAATTGATGCCGCTAAATCACCAAGTTCACGTTGTACATTACCTAGGTTGTTATAAGCGTCTGCATCGCTGGGGTTGAGTTGAATCGCTTTTTGATATTGCTTTGCCGCTTCACTAGTCTTACCAAGTTCGCGTTGAGCGTTCCCTAAATTGTAATAAAGGCTCGGTTCATTATTAATAATAATTATCGCTTCTTGATAGGCAGATTCCGCCTTAGCATATTCTCCTTTTTTTTGGTGCTCATTGCCTAATGCTTCCAGTGACCGACATAAAGCCTGTTTTAGTTCTAGATCATGTGGGTAATCTTGCAGAATTCGACGATAACAATTCGCTGCGGCTTCGTATTGATGACGTTGCGAATAAGTATTTCCAAGATTGTAATGAATTTCTAAGTCTTCTGGCGCATGCTTTAGGGCATGTAGTAAGGTGTTTATTGCATCATCTAACCGTCCAATTGCTTTAAGCGCTAGCGCTTGATTGCTTAAGAAATCAGAATTATTGGGCTCTATAGCAAGTGCTCTAGCAATCGTCTCTACTGCTAAATCATGTTGTTGATTTTGGTGATAAATAACGCCTAGATAATGCAAGGCATTTGCGTGCTGGGGTGACGCTTCCAGGATCTTTCGATAAAGCATTTCTGCTTGCTTTAATTGCCCTTGTTGATGGTATTCAAGGGCGGTGCGGTAGGTTGATTGAATATCCATGGGTGGGATTTTACGCTAATTGCGCTGTATCGTTTGCGCTAAGCGCTTTAAGCCTAACCTGCGCAAAGCAAAGCGATTCGGATCTAGTGCTGATAAAAGCAAACAATCAACGGGTGCCGGTTCATTACAAATAAGGCTGGCAATGATTTCAGCACAAAGTGGTGCATTGACTAAACCTTTTGCACCATGTCCAGCATTAATATACAAACCATTTAGCCAAGGGAGATATTTTGGGCTCGCATTGTATCGAGGTGGATTTTCCTTAAGTTGACGAATGTCTAGTATAGCTCCCGCAAGTGGTACGTAGTCACTGGTCGAGGCTCGGATTGATGCTCTACCTTGTAAGGTGTGTAAGTTATATCCATTCCATTCAGGTGCAAGTAATTTTAGAGTTTTTAGGTTGCTCTGATGGTCTATTTCTCTAATCTCAGTTTTATTGTCGTTGGGTGAGAATGTTGCGCCTAAACAGTGATATTGGTCCCTTTCAGGGCTAAGATAACCATCAGTACAAATGACAGTTTTAAGGGCTTTGGTAGTTTCAGTGGTTGGTAATAAGGTGATTTGTCCACGGACTGGTTGCATTTCACAATGGCTGGTTTGTACGAATTGTTGCGCATCAGTAGCATTGGCAATGATGAGATTTGAGGCCTCTGCAACTAGCCCTTCTTTAGAGATCACTTGCCAGGCTTGTGAAGTTTTTTCTATGCTCAGTGCTTCAGTGTTATTTTGTATCTTTATGTTTGGATGGCGAATAAGTGTCTCGCAAAACGAGGCAGGGTTTAACCAGCCGGCTTGTTTTATAAACATGCCGTCATAATCAATATTAATACCTGATAACTCAGATGCCGATATTTTGTTAACTTCATGAACTAATTCAGGATATTCATTAGTCACAGTTGATATTCTTTTGTGCTCTCTCGCATTAAATGCTAGTTGCAATACCCCGCATTGTTGAAAGTTTTTAGAGTCTACTTTGTACTGATTGAGCAATCCTAATGTGTACAAAAATCCTTGTAAGGCGAGGGTGTTGAGAGTAGTTTGACCGCCTGTTAATCTTGGGTATAGGACGCCAAGTGGATTGCCGGAGGCTTGTTGGGCAATTAAAGCGTGTCTTTCAATAAGCATGACTTGATAACCTCGGCGAGCCATAGCTTCAGCACTGGATGCACCCGCAAGTCCTGCCCCAATTACGATTACGCTTTTATTTTCTGTTTTAGATACCTTCGAGTTGAATGGGCTTTGGTATTGCCCATAAAGCATTTCACGTTTTTTACCAAACCCTGAAGCTTTTGATACATTAAATCCTGCATTCTGCAAACCACGTTTCACTTCTCCAGCGCTGGTGAACGTGGCAAAAGTGGTTTCCGAGTGCGAATGTTTAGCCATCTCATTAAATAAGCTTGTTTGCCACATTTCTGGATTTTTAGCAGGTGAGAATCCATCCAAAAACCATGCGTCAAAAAAACCTTTAATTTTTGGTAGTGATTCATTCACATCCCCAATTAAAAGTGTAAGCGTTACGCGACCGTCATCAAATATCAATCTATGCCATGCATGAGAAATCAATGGGTATTGTTCAATGAGTGCATCACTAAGATATTTAAGACCAGGCCAAAGAGAGAGTGCTTTTTTTAAGTTGTGAATACTCAGTGGAAATTTCTCAGTACTAAAGTAATGGAGTCTTGCATTAGCAGGCGCAGTTTCTTGCCATAATTTCCATGCGCATAGAAAGTTTAATCCAGTGCCAAAGCCTGTTTCAGCAATAGTAAACTGATCTTGAGTGAGGGTCTTCCAACGGGTGGCTAGTTGGTTGTGCTTCAAAAAAACATACTCTGTTTCATCTAAGCCACTGTCGCTTGAAAAATAAACGTCGCCGTACTCACTAGAGTAGGGTTGATTGTTGTGCCATTCAAGTTGGGCGTGTTGAAAACTCATTTTTGGATTTTAATCGATTTTTTTGGAATTTGACCGTAGTCATACAATATACCAATCTGTATACTATGCTTTTAATCATTATTATTGGTGTTTCATCATGCGTCATTTAAGTGAAAGCGCGGGGCTGTATCTGGCTGTGTTTGGAGCTATTCTGCTAGCAGCTTGTAGCAATATTCAAAAGCATGATCCCACCACAAGTAGCATTATTAATTCTGTGTATCAACAGGGTGTTAATCAAGATTGGCCAAGCTTTGGTCGTGATTATACTAATAAGCGCTTCTCCGATAATGCACAAATCAATCGTGAAAATGTACAAAACCTATCAACGGCTTGGCAATATAAAAGTGGCATCAAAGCAACTTTTCAAGCAACGCCTATCGTTGTGGATGGTGTGATGTATGTCTCCCTTCCTTTCAATCATGTCGTTGCACTAGATGGTAAAACAGGCAAAGAGTTATGGCGTTACAAACATGATAGGCGTGCTGATTGGAATATGTGCTGCGGACCTGCAAATCGTGGTGTGGCTGTAGGTTATGGTAAGGTTTTTATTGGTACTGTTGATGCGCGCTTGATTGCTTTGGATGCTAAAACAGGCAAAAAACTTTGGGACATTAACGCAGTTGATGCTGCTGTGGTTACAGAAGGTCAAGACTCACTTAATAAGAATGACCCGAATAAAACTGCTAAGACTACAGGAGGTACTGGTGTTGGTATGGCGATGGCACCTGTTGTGTATAAAGGTAAAGTAATTATTGGTATAACAGGTGTTGGATATGGTTTACATATTGATAACCCACGTGAAGATGCGCCACTTGGCGCTGTAATTGGTGTCACTGGCCGTTATGGTCGTCCAGGTTTTTTGTCTGCATTTGATGTGAATACAGGTAAGCGTGTGTGGCAGTTTGATACCATTCCGGATAAAGGCTGGGAGGGCACATTTCAAGAATCCACGGTTGATGGTATTTCGCTTAATCGAAATATAAATGCTGAGAAATTGGCTTTACCTAAATTCCCAGACTCAGCGCGTTTTGGTGGAGGATCAGCATGGAGTACGCCAGCGATAGACCCTAATTTAGGGCTTTTATACTTTGGGACAGGCAATCCCTCTCCTCAGATGAATGATGTATCTCGTCCTGGAGATAACCTGTATACCGTTTCTCTAGTGGCACTAGACGCTGACTCTGGAAAACTTCGTTGGTATTTCCAACAAGTGCCGCATGATGTTTGGGGTTACGATATCGCGAGTGCACCTATTTTGTTTAATTACCTAAAAGATGGCAAATTAATTGAGGCGGTTGGACAAGCCAGTAAATTAGGATGGTTTTTTGTGAATGACCGCAAAACAGGCGAGCTTTTGATGAAGTCTGAAGCATTTGTCCCTCAAAAAAATCTATTTGCAAAAGCTACTTTTGAAGGCGTAACCCTCTATCCAGGGATCTTAGGCGGTTCCAACTGGTCACCAGCAGCAATTGATGAGGCAACTCAGCATGCTTTTGTTGCAGCCATTCATGCACCAATTAAATACACTTTACATGAAACACCAGGTAAAGATGGTGCTGACCCAATTAGATATGCGGCTTCAGAGCCAGCTGAAGAGCCAAGATGGGGTGTGTTGTCTTCCATCGATTTGACAACTGGGAAAATTTCTTGGCAAATCAAAACTGAACAACCTTTGGTTGGTGGTGTTTTAGTTACTGCTGGCGGTTTATTGTTTACGGGTGAGGGTAATGGTCACTTCAATGCTTACGACGCAGCTAATGGTAAGCTCTTATGGCAAGGTAGCAATGAATTTGGTGTTAATGCGCCTCCTGTGACTTATCAAATCGATGGTGAGCAATACATAGCGGTTGCCGCTGGAGGAAGCTCTATATTTGGTTACAAGCAAGGGGATCAATTGTTAGTGTACAAACTTAAACGTTAAGCTAATTTAGCTTAACTTAGTTAAATTAGTAACTTGGTAATAAAAAAGCCGCTATCAACTTGATAGCGGCTTCTTCTTTTGTGGCGTCCCCACGGGGATTCGAACCCCGGTCGCCTCCGTGAAAGGGAGGTGTCCTAGGCCTCTAGACGATGGGGACATAGAGGTAAAATTATACTCAAAAACACTGCTAATTTAAAGACTAAATTAGCAAAAATCTTTATCTTTTAATGCCAGCGAGGTCTTTTTGGTGGAGGTAAGCGGGATCGAACCGCTGACCTCTTGCATGCCATGCAAGCGCTCTCCCAGCTGAGCTATACCCCCGACAAACCTTAAACTTCAAGACCCGCGAAAAGAGGCGCCATATTAATGAGGCTGGGCATGCTTGTCAACGACTTTCGTCTTTTTCCTCTGAGTTTCTTATTTTTTAACTTCGTATATTTGAATTTGTCTCAAACTGCATTAAATCAACGCGTGGTTGAGGATGCCAGCCAGCTTTGCGATGCTCTGCAACCACATTGGTAAAGATGCCGCCACGAACGAAGAATTTGGCAGTTAAACGCATGAATTTAGGGTTTGTTGCAGCAACTAAATCATCCAAAATACGATTGGTTACTGCTTCATGGAAACAGCCTTCATCACGGAATGACCATGTGTAGAGTTTAAGACTCTTTAACTCCACGCATAACTGATCTGGAATATAGTCAAGATATAGTATGGCAAAATCCGGCTGACCTGTTTTTGGGCACAAGCATGTGAACTCTGGAATTTCCATATGAATGTGGAAATCACGATTAGGATTTGGATTTTCGAATGTTTCCAAATTTTTGGTAGGTTGTGCGGTTGGCTTTCCACCTAAAGATTGAGCGTTTGTCATGTAGAAGTAGGGCTTTTAGCGTTAAAAAACGTTATTATACTGTTTAACAGACTGTGCGGAAATCTTCTCCTTTCAAGGGGAAGATGGATAGCACGAAGTTGAATTACCGTATCTGACTTATTGAAAACTATATTTATAATAAAAAAATGCTAATCGCAACTAAAATTCGTATTTATCCCACTGTGGCTCAAGCTGAAAAGCTTGCTAAGGCTTTTGGCTGTGCGCGTTGGTATTGGAATAATAGCTTGGCAGAAACGCAGAAGGTTTATCAAGAAACAGGTAAGGGCTTGGGGCAGTTTCAGCTCAACGCCAGATTGCCACAGCTTAAATCTGAAATCGCTTGGCTAGTTGAAACCCATAGCCAGGTGTTGCAATCCGTCAGCTTGCATCTGTCACGCGCATTTGTGAATTTCTTTGAGCGTCGCGCAAGCTATCCAAGATTCAAGCATAAACATCATCAGCAATCTATCCAATACCCACAAGGGGTGAAGGTGGTGGATGGTTGCAAAGTGTTCTTGCCCAAAATAGGCCATGTTAAGGCGGTGTTACACCGCGAGCTCCAAGGTAAGATCAAAACCGTCACGGTGAGTAAAACGCCTAGTGGCAAATACTTTGCATCGCTTCTTTGTGAGAGTGATGCTGTCGCTCCATCTGTATCCCTGAACGGGAAGATACTGGGCGTAGATGTAGGATTGACAGACCTAGCCGTCACCAGTGACGGGTCTAAATTTGCTAATCAGAAACACATCATCAAAGCACAAAGGAATTTAGCTAGAAAGCAACGCAAATTAAGTCGCAAAGTAAAAGGCTCAAATAGCCGAAACAAAGCAAGAATGCTTGTTGCTAAAGCACATGAGCGTGTAGCGAATGCACGAAAAGACTATTTGCATAAATTATCAACCAGGATGGTGAACGAAAACCAAGTCATCGCCGTGGAAGATTTGCATGTCAAAGGTATGATGAAAAACCACAACTTAAGCAAAGCGATTGGTGATGCAAGTTGGGGAATATTCACCAGTATGTTGAAATATAAAACAGCAAAATCAGGCAAAGGCTACATTGAAGTCAATCGCTTCTTTGCCAGCTCTAAAACCTGTTCTTGCTGTTTGCATCAACAAGCATCCATGCCTTTGAATATTAGATCGTGGATTTGCGATCAGTGTGGCACATCACATGACAGAGACGTCAATGCTGCCATCAATATTCCCAATGAAGCACAACGTATGATAGCGGCTGGAATAGTCGCTACTGCTAATGGAGGCGCTGTTAGTCAAGCCAAAGGACGTAAGTTCTCTGTATTGCTCGCGCCGTTGAAGTTAGAAGCGCCGTCCTTTAGGGCGGGGTGGTTCACCAATACTTACTAAAAAATAATCATAATTTTGCGTTTAACCCATCTTAAACTTGCCGGCTTTAAATCGTTTGTTGACCCAACAACTTTGCACATTCACGGTCAGCGTGTAGGCGTTGTTGGACCTAACGGATGTGGTAAATCTAATGTCATGGAATCAGTTCGATGGGTGCTTGGCGAATCGAGCGCTAAAGAATTACGTGGCGACTCAATGGATGCGGTGATTTTTAACGGTTCATCTAATCGAAAGCCTATCTCACGCGCAAGTGTTGAGCTCGTTTTTGATAATAGTTTGGGTGACGCAAGTGGTGCATGGTCACAATATGCCGAAATTTCAGTAAAGCGTGTAATTGAGCGAGATAAGGGTTCTTCATACTTCATCAATAACACTGCTGTTCGCCGGCGTGACGTCGCTGATTTATTCTTGGGTACAGGTCTCGGCGGCAGAGCTTATGCAATTATTGGTCAAAATACGATTTCTCGTATAGTTGAAGCTAAACCCGAAGAATTACGAGTGTTTTTGGAAGAGGCTGCAGGGATATCCAAATACAAAGAGCGGCGGCGTGAAACAGAGCTTCGCTTAAGGGATACACGTGAAAATCTAGCCCGCGTTGAAGATATTCGCATTCAGATGGATAAACAAATTACACGCTTGGAGTCTCAAGCAGTTGTAACAGAGGAATATCATCGCCTACAACAAAGTCTTAAACACACACAGGGGCAGCTCTGGTTGCTGCGTAAACGAGATGCTAGCGCATCTTGGGAGAAGACACAGCGCGGGGTTGAGAAGTTAGCAAATGAGCTTGAAAGCCAAATTGCGACTTTGCGAAAAGCAGAAAGTCAGTTGGAAGTTTTACGTCAACAACACTATGCAAGCACTGAAGCTGTTCAGTTTGCTCAAGCTCAATATTATGAGATTAACGCTGAAGTATCTAACTTAGAAACTCAGGTCAAACATACTCAAGAAGCTCGTGATAGGCTTAATTTGCAACTTGAGCAAACGATCGAACAAGCGCTTAAGTCAGATAATCTGCGTGCCGATCTTGATGTTCAGTTAGAAAAATTAATGAGTCAAGCGCAAGATTCTGAAGCGCAAGTTATGCATTCAACAGACGCCTTAACTCGATACCAAGCTGCTTTTCCTGAGGCCGAGCGGTCACACATGTCGTCACAAAAGGATCATGCGGACGCTCAGCGTGCCCTGAGCGATGCTGAACAAAGCATTCGTTTGGAATCATCTAATTTAGAGCATTTGACTCGCTCTATTTCTGAAGTGACTCAACGAGTTGAAAGGCTGATGACCGAGCAAGCAAGTCTTATACTACCTAATGAAGAGGAGTTAAAAGATAAGCAGGCACAATTATCTCTATTGCAAGCTGATTGCGAAAAAACTCATCTCGAAATAGTAGATTTGAAAAAAACAGAGCAAATACAAGTCGAATCCCTAAAATTGATGCGCGATAAGCATATAAACCAGGAGAGGATGCTAGCCCAAATCGATGCTCAAATCGCTTCTTTAAATAAAATTCAACAATCGTTGGGGCATGAAGCTAAACTTGATGCATGGTTAAGCAATCATCAATTGAATAGTTCTATACGTATTTGGCAGCAAATTGAAATTCAGAAGGGTTGGGAAATCGCACTTGAGGCAGTGTTAGGCTCACGCTTAAACGCGCTGATTAAGGAAGTTAAAGGTAATCTGACTCCGAATGAGCGCCCACCATCTTCGCTAGTCATTGCAGAAGCGGCTGAATCTAGCACTAGGGTTTCGCTAGCCAAATCTTCATTGATGTCTATGAGAGACATTGTTGAGGTTAAAGATAAGAGACTAACTGGGCTATTAGATGATTGGCTTGAAGGCGTTTACTTATATGAGGACGCTGATCATCCTGATGAAGTCCGTCAACAACTAAAATCAAATGAATGTTTTGTAACTAAAGCAGGTGATGTTTATTTCCGTCACAGCTTATCTATTTACGCCGCGCAATCTGCAATGCATGGGGTATTGGAACGTCAGCGTGAGCTTGATGAACTCAATAAACAACAGCCACAGTTTCAACTTCAAATTAAGTCTGGCTTGGATGCAATTGCATCCCATGAGCATGCTCTGCAACAAATAAGACATGCGCAAGCAGAAAAACAACAATCATTAAACCAATATACACAGAGTCAACACGCGCTAAACATTGATTTACAAAGATTACTTCAGCAGAGACAGCATGTAATTGACCGACAAAATTCAATTCAAATAGATTTAAGCCAGCTTCAACAGCGATTGACTACCTTGCAGGATGAACAAAAGATAAAGCAAGAGATGCTTTTATCTATTACTGACTCACTTGCCGACTTGCGTACTAGACGAGAACAAACTTTTAGTTCTAGACAGCGTGCTGAGTTAGCATTAAATCAATGTCGCAATGACTTGCAGACTGCTGAAAAATTAATGCAAGAGAAAGTATTTAATAGCAAGTTAATATCAAATAGTATCAGTGAATTAAAGAATAAAATTCATTCACTTAATGAAGAAAAGGCTGCGCTAGCTAATAAGAAGAAGGAAACGGAAACGCTTTTAGAAGCTGCAAAAATGGAAGGACTAAAAGCAAATCTGGAGGCGGCCATAAACTTAAAACAAACGCGAGAAGCGGCACTAGTGGCAGCACGCGATGCAATGGCTGGCTCAGAAAATGAGTTGCAAAGCAATGAACGCAACAGAATGCAAAATGAGCAAGTATTGCATCCTTTACGAGATAAATTAGAGCAGGCAAGACTTCAAGACCAACAAGCGCGTTTATATTTTGAGCAGTGCCAAACTCAATTATTAACTTTAGGTATTGAAGAGGCTAAATTAGCACATGAGTTAAAGGTGAGCGACAAAATCTCAGATTTTGAAGCGCGTTTTGAAAGCGTTTCGGGCAAAATTGAAGCGCTTGGGCCAGTTAACTTGGCAGCTATTCAAGAGCTTAATAGTGAACGCGAACGTAAAACTTATTTAGATAGTCAAGCGGCGGACCTAGAAGATGCTATTAACACCCTTGAAGATGCAATTCGTCGTATCGATAAGGAAACAAGAACGCGTCTTCAACATACATTTGATGAAGCAAATCATCACTTTAGTGAGCTTTTTAGAGACTTGTTCGCAGGAGGGCAGGCGAGGCTTGAGCTTTTAGGTGACGAGATTTTAGATACAGGCATGCAAGTTTTTGCGCAACCGCCAGGTAAAAAGAATAGCACCATTCACTTACTTTCAGGCGGTGAAAAAGCACTTACCGCTTTAGCCTTAGTGTTTGCATTGTTTAAGCTCAATCCAGCACCATTTTGCTTAATGGATGAAGTGGATGCGCCGCTAGACGATAGCAATACAGATAGATTCTGTACGATGGTAAAAAAAATGTCTGAGCGTACACAGTTTTTGTTTGTGAGTCATAATAAAATTACGATGGAAATGGCCCAACAATTGGTTGGTGTTACCATGCAGGAATCAGGCGTTTCTCGTGTTGTAGAAGTTGATATGGAAGCCGCCATGCAGATGAATCATGAATTGTTTATATAAGGTAAATTGCGTTGCAGTTAATGGGAATATCAATTGAACAAACTAAATGACTTAACCATTTCACTTTTAGCGATAGGCTTGGTGCTTATCTTGTTAGTTATCCTTTTTAATTGGTGGCAAGAGCGAAAAATACGCAAAGCTGCCGTAAAGCAATTTACGGCGACCTCACACGATATATTGATGGATGATTTTGCTTTGGATGTTCCTCAAGAGTCTTCAGTTTTAATCGAATCGTCTACTAAAATAAAAGATGTTATTGATCGTTATGATGCAGAAGATGTGTATTTGCCTGACGAGATTGAATTTAAGATTGATTTAGCTAATATCGATCATGATCCAACAACAGACTCTTCTCCTCTTTTGCTAGAGGATGATTTACAACAATTCACTGAAAAATCTTCTGAAGTAGCATCTGAAACGATTTTTAAAGGTATTCAATTACCAGAAGATATTAGCAAAGATGTGGATTTAACCGCTTTAATCTTCTTACCTACCCCATCAAATGGCGAACGTCTTCGCCAATTTTTAATTGACCTTCTTAATCTTGATAAACCTATTTTGGCTTACGGATTAGACTTATCTGAAGTTTGGCATCCGCTCACGCGCGAGCAAGAAGCTGTCGATTTTTCAAAAGTTACTTACAGCCTTCAGTTATCAGATAGGGCGGGGGCAGTTTCTGCTGAGACTTTGAAGCAATTTCAACAGATGGTGACTCAGATCGCTTACGATTTGAGTGCACAAGTTGAATGGATAGGCACGCAAGAACCTTTGGAGTTTGCACAAGCCCTAGATGCGTTCTGTCTGGAGGTTGATAAAACTATCGGATTTCATATCCTAAACGGAGCTGGAGGTCGGTTTACAGGCACTAAATTTAGAGGCCTTGCGGAAGTCAATGGCCTAACGCTTAAAGAAGATGGCGCTTTTTATGCGAAATCAAAAAGTGGACAGTCATCATTCAAAGTCATTAATATGGAAAATAATCCATTTAATCCTGAAATGCTCAAATCGGTTGCACTAAAAGGTGTGACATTTCAAATGGAAATTGCGCTTACAGAAAACTGTACAGAGAGCTTTAACAGTATGGTGCTTGTTGCTAAAAACATGTCGCATTCTTTGGCAGCAACGCTTGTTGACGATCATCTACGCGAATTAAATGATGCTAAAATTGAAAAAATTAGACAACAACTAAGACTAATACAGGTGCAGATGACAGTCAAAGGTATTCCTTCCGGCAGTCCTATTGCCCTTCGTTTGTTCGTGTAGTTTTTAGCATGTCTCATGATCCACAAATACCTCTACAAACTGGCCTTTTTAGTGAAGAGTCACTAAATATTAAGTCTGCAGATGAATTACGTATTGATCATATTCGTGACTTAATTCGCTTGTATGATTTTCAATACTACGTACAAGATGCTCCAACTATTACTGATAACGAATATGACGGCCTATTTCGTGAGCTTCAATCTCTCGAAGCTAAAAACCCTAATTTAATCAGCCCTGACTCACCAACCCAGCGTGTTGGTGGCTCACCAGTAAAGGCTTTCAGTAGCATTACGCATCGTGTCGCCATGCTTTCCCTCAATAATGCATTTGGTGATGATGAGTTAAGAGGGTTTGATAAGCGTGTATGTGAAGGTTTGGGATTGAGCCAAGTTGAATATGCCGTAGAACCTAAGTTTGATGGCCTTGCTATTACACTCACTTATGAAAATGGGATTTTCACTCAAGGCGCTACACGAGGTGACGGTTATTCTGGTGAGGATGTCACGCATAATCTCAAAACAATCCGAAGTATTCCTCAGCGTTTAAATATTCAAAATCCACCAAAGCTGCTCGAGGTGCGTGGTGAAGTGTTGATGTTTAAATCAGATTTTGTTTCACTCAATCAACAACAAGAAGCGCGTGGTGATAAAGTTTTTGCCAATCCACGAAATGCAGCGGCAGGCAGTCTTAGGCAGTTAGATCCCCATATCACAGCGACACGTCCATTATCTTTTTTTGCATATGGTCTAGGGGCTAATGATGGAGTGCCTGAGTTAAGCACGCACAGCGCTTGCATGGATTATTTAGAAAATTTACGTTTCCCAGTAAGCAATCTTCGAGCGGTAGTGAAGGGTGCCGAAGGGCTTTTAGATTTTTATGGGAAAGTTGGGGCTCAGCGCGCCAGCTTGCCTTTTGATATCGATGGTGTAGTTTATAAAGTGAATTCATTATCACACCAAGCGGAGTTAGGCTTTGTGTCAAGAGCGCCGCGCTGGGCTATCGCTCACAAATATCCAGCAGAAGAGGCACTAACTATTGTCGAAGGTATTGATGTCCAGGTAGGGCGTACAGGTGCCATTACACCAGTCGCAAGGCTAAGGCCAGTATTTGTGGGTGGCGTGACTGTTACCAACGCCACGTTACATAATGAAGACGAAATGCGACGCAAAGATGTTCGTATCGGAGATACCGTTAGCATTAGAAGGGCAGGTGACGTCATTCCTGAAGTAGTTAGCGTGTTATTAGATAAGCGCCCAGAGGGTGCATTGTTGTTCACGATGCCGAAGGTATGCCCAGTCTGTGGGTCGCATATCAAAAAACAAGAAGACGAGGCTGTTGCGCGTTGTACTGGAGGTATATTTTGTGCGGCACAGCGTAAACAAGCCATGATTCATTTTGCCTCTCGCAAGGCGATGGATATTGAAGGTTTTGGTGATAAATTGGTGGAACAGCTTGTTGATGGCAACTTAGCAAATAATCTTGCGGATATTTATCGATTAGATTTTCATGCTCTCGCCAAATTAGATCGAATGGCTGAAAAATCAGCGCAAAATATTATAGATGCCCTAGAGAAAAGCAAAAAAACGACACTAGCAAGATTTATTTATGCTTTAGGTATTCGTAATGTAGGTGAGGCTACAGCAAAGGATCTGTCACGTTATTTTGGTAGTATTGAAGCCATTCAAGATGCAGGATTGGAACAGTTGCAAAAGGTGCCTGATGTTGGTCCAATTGTGGCGGAGTCAATTGTTAACTTTTTTTCTGAAGCGCATAACAGAGAAATTATTAAAAGTCTCATTACTCCAAAAGAGTTTGGAGGCGCTGGCATTCATTGGGATGCGCTAATCGCACAATCTGATGCTACAGGAATTTTAATTGGAAAGACATTTGTGCTGACTGGCACATTGCCTACGCTAGGACGTGAAGAGGCTAAAGCGCTGATTGAGAATGAAGGTGGCAAGGTAACAGGTAGTGTTTCTAAAAAGACAGATTATGTTGTTGCAGGCGAGGATGCAGGTAGTAAGTTAACAAAAGCTGAAGCACTTGGTATAAAAGTGATTAATGAAACCGACTTGTTGAAGATGTTGTCTGAGTGAAAATTAAAATTTTAAGGATAAATGCATGCGAGTGTTACCGATTAGTTTTATGCTTTTAAGTTTGTTTAGCACAGTTTCTTTTGCTGATGACGCGGAATTAAACAATAAAATAGCTATTTGTAATCAGATGGTAAAAGAAGGAAGCTTGGAAAAAGCTTTAGACTATTCAAATCAGCTAATCAAGAAAAATCCAAAAAGTCGAGAGACTGTTTTATGTAAGGCGCGTGCACAAATAGCACTTAATCAATTTGCTGATGCAGTGCCTACACTCACAATCGTCAATCAACTGTCCAATTCACCTAATGATCGTATGGTGTCCTTAGCTATGCTTGGTAACGCATACAAAGGCAATCATCAGTATGGTGAGGCGATTGCTAGTTATCAGCAATCAATGGATATTGCAAAGACAGAAAAGAATGTGAGTTTTGAGCGAATTACTCATAATTTAATTGGCGAGGTTCAAGTGATTAATAACGAACTAGATGAGGCGATTGAAAGTTATCAAACGAGCTTAAAGCTTGCGCTTAATGATAATGAACGCGCTGATGCTTATGAGCGTGTCGCTAGTATTTTTAGTCAAGAGCAAAAACATAATCAAGCAATTGAATATCAACTAAAGGCTGCAATTGCATACATGCATTATGGAGACCTAGATGCACAAGCAAATGCTGGTTTAGAATTAGGCCGCATTTATATGGAAGCAGGTGAGTTTGACCAAGCTGAAAAGTCAATTAATAAGATACTTAAACTTTCTGTTGATAACGGTGGCGCTTATTGGGAGGTTAAAAGTAATTTGTATTTGGCTAAATTGAAAATTGCAACTCAACAAAATAATGACGCGCTAAAGTTTTTAGAAAATGCGATGAGAGTAAATAAAGAAGTAGGGGATTCAACATTAGCAGAGAATATCGAACTGACATTAAATAAAATCCAAAAGTAGTCGCAAAATAAATTTCCTAATCAATGTAATTTTTACGAAGTTGCAACGACTAATGGTTAAGCATCATTAAAGGACAGCTTCATGTTGATACAAAAAAAATCAGATATCATTCCATCGGAAATTACTACAAAAGAAAATTTCGAAAACCGTCGGACTTTCATCAAAGCAGCGGGCGCTTCATTATTAACCGCTAGCGGTCTATTAACGGGCTTAATCAGTAATTCAGCTATTGCGGCATCAAGTAGGCAAAAAATTAACGCCTATGCTAAATCTAAATATGGTGCAGAAGAAAAGTTAACACCATATGATGACGTCACTACCTACAACAATTATTACGAGTTTGGAACAAGTAAAAGTGATCCAGCGATAGAGTCTCGTCTATTTAAACCAAATCCGTGGACCGTATCAATTGAGGGTGCTGTTAAAAAGAATAAGCAAATAAGTATAGAAGATATATTGAAGATTGCACCATTGGAGGAGCGCATATATAGAATGCGATGCGTGGAGGGCTGGTCTATGGTCATTCCTTGGATTGGCTTTCCTCTTTCCAAGCTTATTCAATGGGCTGAACCGACAGCAAATGCAAAGTTTGTAGAATTCATTTCACTAAATGATGACTTGATGATGCCAGGACAGCGTTTGCATGTACTTGACTGGCCTTATATTGAAGGACTGCGGATGGATGAAGCGATGAATCCTTTGACTATCATGGCGGTAGGGCTTTATGGTGAAGTTTTGCCAAATCAGAATGGGGCGCCTATGCGATTGGTTGTGCCTTGGAAGTACGGCTTTAAGGGTGCAAAAGCGATCGTAAAGATTAGATTTACTGAATCCATGCCAAGAACCTCATGGATGAAAGCTGGACCGAATGAATATGGTTTTTATGCCAATGTAAATCCAACAGTTGATCATCCCCGTTGGACCCAATCATCAGAGCGTCGTATTGGTGGTGGATTATTTACTCCTAGGATTAAAACACAGATGTTTAACGGCTATACGGAGCAAGTTGGTCAACTGTATACAGGTATGGATTTAATTAAAAATTTCTAATTTAATATGTTAATTAAATTCTATAATGCACTGAAAAATAATATTAAAAATATTATTTTATTACTTTCAATCATTCCTCTTACTAGACTTTTTATTCTAGGACTTAATGATGGATTGGGTGCTAATCCTATTGAGTTCGTAGAGCGTTCTACTGGGTTATGGTCATTGGTTTTCTTAATGATTACGCTCAGCATGACGCCACTTCGTCAGTGGTCAGGAATCAACAACTTTATTCAATATCGACGTATGTTGGGTTTGCTAATGTTTTTTTATGCAAGCCTGCATATCATTAGCTATGTTTGGTTAGACCATTGGTTTGATATTACAGAGATTTCAAAGGATATTATTAAACATCCATACGTACTAGTTGGTTTCACAGCATTTCTTTTTACGGTTCCTTTAGCGATTACATCAACTAAAGCGATGATGAAACGATTGGGTGGTCGCTGGAAGTTGTTACACAAATTAGTTTATTTAATTGGCATTTTAGCCGTTTTACATTTTCTATGGCTTGTAAAAAAAGATCATACTGAGCCTCTGATATATGCCAGTGTATTTTTATCGCTTATAGCGCTTCGTATCGCACACAAATTTCGCCGCCGTCATTGAGGCGAAATATCCCATGGTAAAAGCCAGTCTTACTTATCTATAGATTGATGCTATTTTAAATAAACATATCATTTAACATAATATACATTATGCGAAGTTAATTATAATTAAAAAAGGGCAGCAAACATTGCTAGCCCTTCTATTGATACAATCTGTTTTGATTATTTATTATTGAAGAACGCAATGTTCATACAGCGTCCGTTTACAAATGTGAGTTCAGTAAATTTGTAGGTTTTTTTAGGTGCGTAACTAACGCGACCATTGTAATACCACATTTCAACATTAACTGGTTTTGATGACTCTTGACCTTTACCAGCTAAAATTGTATTGGCACCTGTCGGTTTAACTGACTGTTCTTTTTTATCTGGGTTACCTAACTTTTCCAGAATAATTGAGTTAGATTTTCCACTAAAATTTCGTAAGAAGTCATCCTCCGAATAAGTTGTTTTAGCGGCATAAGCATTCATACTAAGAAATGCTAAAAAAAAGTAAGCAAGAGAAGACTTTTTGAAAAATTTCATGACAATTCCTATGGTTGTTATTGCAAATGCTAATCCGATATTTTATTACAGAAAAGCCTAAAAATTTAATTTTAATCCATCGTATGAAACGTGCATATTTTTAGGGAGCTCAGCACTCAGCCTTTCGTACTCCAAATCATGTGTCATATGGATAAAGTATGTATTACGTGCATTAATAAGACTCGCATAAGCAATGCTTTGTTCCACATTAATATGAGTGTAATGTGGCTGATCTCTAAGACAATCTAACATCAAGACCTCAAGACCAGTGAGTAAAGCAAGTGAAGATTCAGGTATACAAGAGACATCAGTTAAATAAGCCATATTACCAATACGATAGCCTAATATATCACTGTAGCCATGCTTAACAGGTATAGGAATAACATTAATACCAAGTACTTGAAATGTCTCAGATACTGAATTTACGCTAAGTACTGGTAAATCCCAAAAATTACTTGCCTCACGAATTGCGTAACCAAATTTCTCTTGGATATGTTTCATAGACTCCGACTTCCCATACAATGGAATCTGCTTTTTTTGTATTTGGCAAAAAGCACGTAAGTCATCAATGCCGTGCAAGTGGTCAGCGTGAGTATGCGTGTAAAGTACTGCATCAACTCGATTGATTTGTTCTTTGAGAACTTGGGTGCGCAAGTCAGGACCTGTATCTATTAGTATAATCTCGCCATTGTCAGTTAAGATTGCTGCAGAACATCGCAAACGTTTATTCTTGGGATTGTCTGATAAACAAGTTTGGCATTCACAACCTACTACAGGCGTTCCTGCGCTTGAGCCAACACCAAGCATTGTTAATTGCATGGTGTAGCCTTCTTGAATAATCGAAAGAAATTTCGTGTACTTGTTTCTGTTAGCTCCTCAAGAGAAATACTCTTTAATCTAGCAACCTCCTCTGCTACATATTTAACGTATGCAGGTTGGTTGGTCTTTCCTCTAAATGGAATGGGTGCAAGATAAGGCGAATCTGTTTCTACAAGAATACGATTTAGTGGTACATGCTGAGCAACGTCTTTTAATGCTGATGCATTTTTGAAAGTCACAATACCAGAGAAAGAAATATAAAATCCCATTTCAATCGCTCTTAACGCAACATCAAGCGTTTCAGTAAAGCAATGCATTACACCGCCTACTTTTTGCGCCCCCTCTTCTTGCATAATGCGCAATGTGTCTTCTGCTGATGCTCTGGTATGAATTACTAAAGGAAGATGAGAATTAATCGCTGCGCGAATATGTATTCGAAAGCGCTCCCTCTGCCATTCAAGGTCGCCAGTGAGTCTGAAGTAATCAAGCCCCGTTTCACCTATTGCAATTACTTTTGGATGTTGTGCTAACTTAACCAAAGTTTCAGTAGAGAAAAACGGTTCGCTCTCATAGTCTGGATGAACGCCAACAGATGCAAAAAAATTAGGATATTTTTCTGCAAGAGCGAGCACTTGTGGAAAGTCTTGCAATGTAACTGAAATGCATAGAGCGTGCCCTACTCCGTTTTCAGACATCGCGACTCTGACCTCATCAATATTGGCTGAGAGCTCAGGAAAATTTAAGTGACAATGCGAGTCGACTAACATGGAAGATGGAATAATGCAGAAAAACAGATCACTATTTCTTTGAAAGCAAGAAATAGGCTATCTTGCTTATAGGTTGATTTTTGATTGTCCATATCTAATTATTTGAATATTCGTATGTAATGCAAAAATAGACGCTCTAGTTGCAATTCATTATTCAATGGATGATTTGCACTTTTCTTTGCTTCATCTAGCATTCTTAGAAAGCCTAATAGATGAGATAAGCTAAGTTGCTCCACTAAGCGCTTAATTGGAACATTTTGATTTGGATGATATCTTATTTTTCGTGTGAAATGATAAAGAAGAAGATCATATGACCATTTTTGTAATGCGCTAATAGCGTTCTCCATCCCTAACGCTAAACATGCTGTCGACAGTTGAAATAGATCTGATTTGGCACCTGAGGATAATAGTTTGCAAATCTCAATGGATGCAAGCACATCCTCCTCTGCTTCGTCTATAGCCATTAAAGGTGATCCACCAGCATAGCTCAAGATTAATTCTGCATTCTGAATACCTTCAGATTTCATCCAACTCAGTGCGTCCTCGGTTGATGGCGCAGGCATATCTATCTTTTGGCAACGACTCATAATCGTTGGAAGAATTTTATGCACTTGATGTGCGACTAAGATGAAGAGCACGTCCTGGGGTGGCTCTTCAAGCATCTTCAATAACGCGTTGGCAGCGGCTGCATTGAGACCCTCTGCAGGATGGATGATCACAATGCGATGACCATTACTTTGGTGGCTTGAAAGGCTTAAGAATTCACTCAACCCTCTTATTTGCTCAATGACAATCTGAGTTTTCTTCTTAGTACTTTTTGTACTAATTTCATTATCCTTACTTGTATCTTGTTCAGGAGAAATCAAACGGAAATCTGGGTGATTGTCTTGTTCAAACCATCCACAACTTAAGCACTTACCACAGGCTTGGTTGACTGAATTGATTTGTTCGCATAACAAGGCCTGTGAAAGTGAAACAGCAAAATTGAGTTTGCCAATACCACTTTTACCTCTAAGCAACAATGCATGAGGAAAACGATTTCTGTCGGACAATAATCGTTCCCAAATAGAGGCTTGCCAAGGATAATTTTTTTTTACTATCATAAAGTTGAAATTATTTTTTTAACCTCAACCTTAACATCATCCAAAGCTTGATTTGAATTGATGATGCAGAAACGATTCGGATTCATAATAGCCCTATCGAGATAGGCATTACGGATTTTTGTGAAAAACTCTTCGGACTCTCTTTCAAATTTATCTGGTGCTCTAGCATTTGCTAATCGTGCGACACTTACTTCGACGGGTACATCAAACAATAAAGTCAAATCTGGCTGCAAGTTCCCTTGCACCCAAGCTTCCAATTCAATTATTTTTTTAGCTAAAACGCCCCTTCCACCACTTTGATAGGCATAAGTGGCATCTGTAAATCTATCTGAAATCACCCATGCGCCTCGATCTAAAGCAGGTTCTATCACTTTCGTTATATGCTCCTTTCTTGCAGCAAACATTAATAAAGCTTCAGTTTCTGGATGCATAGCTTCATTAAGTAGCAAGCTTCTTAATTCTTCACCGAGCTTTGTGCCACCTGGTTCTCGTGTAGAAACAACTTCCAGACCTTTGTTTTCAAGTTGTTTGATAATGTCCGGAATATGTGTGCTTTTTCCAGCACCATCCATTCCTTCTAATGTAATGAATTTACCGCGCATGATTCCCACCCAATTGATACTTAATAACTGCATTATTATGCTCTGTAAGGTTCGCGGAGAATTGATGAGTGCCATCGCCCTTCCCAACAAAATAAAGTGCCTTAGTTTGGGCTGGATGCAAAGCAGCAGTGATTGCGCCTAAACCTGGCATAGCAATAGGCGTTGGAGGAAGGCCATCTCGAGTATATGTGTTATAGGCTGTATCATTTATCAAATCTTTTTTACGGATATTTCCATCAAAATGCTCACCCATACCATAAATTACTGTTGGATCAGTTTGCAATCGCATCCCTATTTTTAAGCGATTAATAAACACACCAGCGATTTGTGAGCGCTCAGTCGCCCTTCCCGTTTCTTTTTCAATGATGGATGCCATAATCAGCGCTTCGTAAGGGGTGTGATAAGGCAAGTTATTATCTTTTGCAGCCCAAGATGTTTTAAGTTTCTTTTCCATTGTTAAATAAGCTCGCTTGAGAATATCTCTATCACTAGTGTTTGGACTAAAGAAGTAAGTGTCAGGAAAAAATAGACCTTCAGGCATGGTTTCCGTTGCGCCAATTTCTTTCAAGATTTGTTGGTCTGTTTCACTCATGGTCATATGCTTTACTTTTTCTGAGGCATTTAACTCTTCGCGCATTTGTGCAAAGGTCCAGCCTTCAATAAATGTGATGCTTGCTTGGGTAGTTGATCCTGAAGTTATCATATCCAACAACTCTAATGGAGTGATGCCACTTTTAACTTCGTAAATGCCAGCTTTGACATCTGATGCAACCCCAAGGCCTCTAGCAAGCACTTCGAAGCTGACAGCATCGTGTATGATATTTTGCTGAACAAGTTGATGTGTAACACCTCTAAACCGGCTTCCTGCTTCTATATCAAAACTTTCCGTTTCATTCTTTAGCTGTATGCCTGAATTAGCGAAATAAATAAGCCATGCCAGTACTAACCCCGCGCAAAATAAACTCAAACTAATGATTTTTATAATTGATCGCATCTCAGTTCAGTAGCATTTCTCGTAATTGTTTATCTAGGTTTTGTTTAGGCCACTGTTTGTCGTTAAAGGCTACAACTTGCCATGCCCCAAACAAGCTGTTGCAAATGATGATCTCGTCAGACTGCATGAGCTTATCAAGTTTTAACCCCTCTACTTTCACATCAAGATTAAAGAGTTTACTATTTTCAATAATGCGAGCTCTAGCTATACCGGCAACACCACATTGATCTAGAGCAGGCGTAATGAGTTCATTGCCAAATCTTGCGAAAATGTTGCTCATTGTGCATTCAATCACATTGTTGTTGCTATCCATTAACAAGCCATCAGCAATGGTTGCATCATTCCATTCCATGCGGGCTAAAACATTTTCTAACCGATTGAGGTGCTTAACGCCTGCTAATTTTGATTGGGTGCCAAGCTTCAACTCGCAAAGGTGGAGTTTTACGCCCTGCGTATCATTGCTTTTAGGGTATGTTGGGGGCGATAATTTAAGGACAACTCTATTTGCTTGAATGTCATCAGGTACCTTGTAGCCCCGACTGCTTTCACCGCGTGTAACAATGATTTTAGCGATGCTATCAGTAGTTTCATTAAATAACACTGTAATATCTGATAACAATTCATCGTTACTTGGGCAAGCTATACCTAGTGCTAGGCAGTCTTGATATAGTTTTTGATACTGCAATTCCCAGTGGTTGGGAACGCCATTTTTAACAAGAAAGGTTCGAAAAACACCATCGCCATAAGCAAAGCCACGGTCAAAAACAGAAATTCCTTCTGAGGGCTTGCCGTTGATTAGGTATTGATTATTTTGAGCTTTTGGATTCATGCTATTTAGATTGTTCGTATTCTAGTGCATTCTCATTCAAGAACAACCTAAAGCATTTTTTTGAAATCCCGAAAGATTATTATCGTGCTTAAATTTTTCGGAATACAAGTGAACCGTTTGTGCCGCCAAAACCAAAGTTATTTTTGAGTGCAATATCAATTTTCATATCGCGTGCTGTGTTTGCACAGAAATCCAAATCACATTCTGGGTCTTGATTGAAGATATTGATGGTTGGGGGTGAGACTTGGTGATAGATCGAAAGTACAGTAAAAACTGACTCCAGACCACCTGCCCCACCTAATAAGTGACCTGTCATAGACTTGGTTGAATTTACAACGATTTTCTTTGCATGGTCCCCAAATGCAGCTTTAATAGCATTGGTTTCATTTGCATCACCTAATGGTGTTGATGTGCCATGCGCATTCACGAATTGTACTTGGTCAGGACTTACGCCTGCGTTATTCATCGCATTACGCATGGAGCGGCGTGGGCCATCCATATTGGGGGCTGTCATGTGATATGCATCAGCGCTCATACCGTAGCCGATTAGTTCAGCATAGATTTTAGCGCCACGTTTTTTAGCTGACTCATATTCTTCAAGCACCATGACGCCAGCACCCTCACCAATGACAAAACCATCACGGTCTTTGTCCCATGGGCGACTAGCAGTTGCTGGATCATCATTGCGACTTGATAAAGCACGAGCTGACGCAAATCCAGCAACAGAAAGCTCAGTAATAGCAGCTTCTGCGCCACCAGCGACCATGACATCAGCATCTCCGTATTCAATCATACGGGCTGCATCACCAATGGAGTGTGTACCGGTAGTACAAGCAGTGACTATTGATACGTTTGGGCCTTTAAAGCCGAACATAATTGATAGATTCCCAGAAATCATATTAATGATTGAGCCAGGTATGAAGAATGGTGAAACTTTACGTGGACCACCTTCATCGTATATGTCATTAGTTTGTTCAATTAAAGCTAGTCCACCAATGCCTGAACCAATAGATACACCAATACGCTCTGCATTTTCTTCAGTGGCTTCAATCCCTGAATCTTTAACCGCTTCAATTGCTGCAGCTAAGCCGTACTGAATGAAAGTATCCATGCGACGCGCTTCCTTTGCTGGAAGGTATTGCGACACATCAAAATCTTTTACTTCACCTGCGACTTGAGATGAGAAATTGCTAGGATCAAATTTAGTGATTCTAGTGATGCCGGAATTGCCAGCAATAAGATTTGACCAAGCAGGTTGTACACCAATACCAACTGGTGATACAACCCCTAGGCCTGTTACAACGACGCGTCTTTTAGACACGTTAATTGGCTTGGACAAAGCGACTCCAAGAAATAAATAGTGGTTTAATTACTTAAGATTAGCTGTGACGTAGTCAATAGCTTGTTGAACTGTTGTGATTTTTTCAGCTTCTTCATCAGGAATTTCGCAGTCAAACTCTTCTTCAAGAGCCATTACCAATTCAACTGTATCTAAAGAGTCAGCACCCAAATCATCAACGAATGAAGATGCATTTTTCACATCTGCTTCGTTAGCACCAAGTTGTTCGATTACAATTTTTTTAACGCGTTGTTCGATGTCAGACATCTAAATCCCCTTTTATTATTTAAATTTACTGCTACTTAACTTCCGACATTCTAACAAAAAGCGTGAGGAATTCAAAAAACTAAATTGTTAATGACATTACGCCATGTACATTCCACCGTTTACATGCAATGTTTCACCCGTGATATACCCAGCCGAAGGAGATGCTAAGAAAGCCACTGCAGTAGCGATATCACTATCTTGGCCAAGTTTTGCTAGCGGAATATGCTTCAATAATGCATCTTTGTGTTCATCAGGTAATGAACGTGTCATGTCGGTATCAATAAAACCCGGTGCAACACAGTTTACTGTAATGTTTCTACTACCTACTTCGCTTGCTAATGATTTTGTGAAGCCAGACATCCCTGCCTTTGCTGCTGCATAGTTAGTTTGGCCTGCATTGCCCATGTGACCAACGACTGATGAAATGCTAATGATACGCCCTGTTCTTGCCTTCATCATTGGGCGCAAGACAGCTTTAGACATACGATATACGGAACTTAAGTTTGTCGAGATAACTGCATCCCAATCGCTATCTTCCATGCGCATGAGCAATGTATCTTTAGTGATGCCTGCATTATTAACCAAAATGCTTACATCCCCAAACTGTTCAGCGATTGTTTTTAAAGTTGCTTGGATTTGTTCATTATCATTTACATCTAACGCTAAGCCACAGCCTTTAATGCCAGCATCTTTTAATGCGAAGCTAATTGCATCTGCGCCATTTTGTGTGGTGGCAGTACCAATAACAGTTGCGCCCTTCTTGCCAAGTTCTTGAGCAATTGCTGCACCAATACCACGACTTGCACCTGTCACTAATGCGATTTGACCTTCAAACATAATTTCACTCCCTAAATATTTATGCTGAGAATTGCGCTTGAGCTTCTGCCAAGGATTCTATATTTATTAATGAGATACATGGTAATTCAGCCACGATGCGTTTTGTTAGTCCTGCAAGCACTTTCCCAGGACCGCACTCAGCTGAGTTTACAATGCCTTTATTGTAAGCGTTTTGAACAGTTTCAACCCATCTGACGGGGCTATACAATTGACGCACTAAAGCGTCTTTTATCTGATTTATATCATTATAAGCAAGCACGTCGGCATTATGAATGACTGGAATATTACTGGCTATCATAGGTAATTTTTGTAAATAGCCGGCCAAGGCTTCGGCAGCTGGTTTCATCAATGCACAATGCGATGGAACACTCACAGGTAGCGCTAAAGCACGTTTAGCTCCTTTGGCTTTTGCTAATTCCATGCCTCGCTCAACAGCCGCTTTATTGCCTGCAATCACTACTTGTCCTGGAGAGTTTAGGTTAACAGCTTCCAATACTTCGCCTTGTGCTCCTTCAGCACAGACCTGACGCACTGTTTCATCATCAAGACCTAAAATGGCCGCCATTGCGCCAACACCTTCAGCAACTGCATTTTGCATCACTTCAGCGCGATAACGAACTAATGGCAGCGCATCCTTGAATGTTAATGCACCTGAAGCGACAAGCGCTGTATATTCGCCTAAACTATGCCCCGCCATCACTGATGGAATTAATGATGATTGTGATTGCCATGCCCTCCATGTGGCTACTCCCGCTGTGAGCATGAGAGGTTGGGTATTGCTTGTTTGATTGAGCGCTTCATTTGGTTCAGTGACCATAGACCAAAAATCTTGACCTAATATATCCGATGCTTCTTCGAAAGTTTGTCGAACGAGTAAAATGTCAGCTAAACCCTGCATCATGCCGACTGATTGCGAACCTTGACCTGGAAAGAAAAAAGCAAATTTCATGTAATCCTCTTAATACTTCATCAAGACAGAACCCCAAGTGAACCCACCACCAAAGGCTTCCATTAAAATTATCTCACCACGTTTAATACGGCCATCGCGAACAGCAACATCAAGCGCCAATGGAATTGACGCCGCAGAAGTATTGCCATGTTTATCCACGGTAGTAACGACTCTATCCATGCTCATGCCAAGCTTCTTAGCTGTTGATTGTAGGATACGAATATTCGCTTGGTGTGGCACCAACCAATCAACATCCGACTTTTCAAGACCGTTTGCTGCAAGTGTATCGTCAACAATGGCATCTAATGTATTGACTGCCATTTTGAAGACGGCGTTACCTTCCATCAAGATAGTTTTGCTACCTTCTTGGTTGGATACACCTTGAGGCACAGTAAGCATATCCGCGTAGTTACCGTTTGCATGTAGATGGGTAGATAAAATGCCATGATCATCGCTTGCTTTTAGAATAACAGCGCCAGCACCATCACCCCAAAGAATGCAGTTGCTTCTATCTGTCCAGTCTGTAATGCGAGACATAGCATCAGCACCTACAACAAGCACACATTTTGCTGCACCAGCTTTAATAAAGTTGTCTGCTGTAGCTAATGCGTAAACAAAACCGCTACAAACTGCCTGTAAGTCAAATGCTGGGCAGTTAATGATGCCTAGTTTTTGTTGTAATAAACAAGCGGTGCTTGGGAAAGTGCGATCTGGTGTCGTTGTTGCTAGAACGATTAGGTCAATAGATTGTGCTTCAATATTCGCAGCTTCTATCGCTTTTTTAGAAGCCTCCAGGGCCATGTCGCTTGTAAACTGGCCATCAGCGACGATGTGGCGCTCACGGATACCCGTGCGAGTAAAAATCCACTCATCTGTAGTATCAATTGTCCGCTCAAGTTCTGCGTTAGTAAGTATTCTTTCGGGCAAGTAACTGCCGGTGCCCACGATACGTGAATGCTTCATGCAAGAACTTTCAAATAAATTTGGATTTGACAGCGAATCATATTTTTAAACTTGTCTTATGACAAGTTAATTTGTCGCTGAGTTAGGTACTTCAGATTTGGCGTATTCTAGAGCCAACTGTTCTGAGATGTGCACTAAAACGCCACTTCTTGCTTCTTCAACGGCTTTAATGATGGCATGTCTAAATGCAAAAACATCAGCGCCCCCATGACTTTTTACAACAACGCCACGTAAACCTAAAAAGCTAGCGCCGTTGTAGCATCTTGGGTCTAAGCGTTTACGAAAAGCTAATAGCACAGGCTTTGAGATTAAAGCCATTAACTTAGTAATTATGTTCTTTTTAAATTCTTCTTTTAAAAAGCCACCCATAAGATTGGCAAGGCCTTCTGAAGTTTTAAGTGCAACATTACCCACAAAGCCATCACAAACGACCAGGTCTGTTGTGCCTTTATAGATGTCATCCCCTTCTACGTTGCCGTAGAAGTTTAAATTACTCTTTTTAAGTAACTCAGCAGTTTGTTTAACCACCTCATTACCTTTGATATCTTCAGAACCTATGTTTAACAAACCTACTGTTGGCTTTTTCTTATTTCTAACACAAGAAACCAAGACTGACCCCATGATGGCAAACTGTAGCAAGTGCTCTGGTGTACAATCAGCATTGGCGCCAAGATCTAACATATGCGTCATACCAATTTTACTTGGCAAAACGCCTGCGATTGCAGGCCTGTCAATTCCAGGAAGTGTTTTTAAAACAAATCGTGCAGTAGCCATCAAAGCACCGGTGTTGCCAGCACTTACGCAAGCGTCTGCTTCTCCATCTTTAACCAAGTTAATGGCGATGCGCATTGATGAGTCTTTTTTGTTTTTGAGGGCGCCCTGTGGGGATTCATCCATCATAACAACTTCACTTGCATGATGGATGCGTATTCTAGAGTTGGTTTGTGCCTTGTTAGCGCGAAGTTCCGCTTCAATCAAATCACTCAGGCCAACTAAAATGACTTTGATATTGCTATCTTGTTTTAATAGTGCCAATGTAGCAGGAATAGTGACACGAGGTCCGTGATCACCACCCATGGCGTCGACAGCAACGGTGATATCCATGCTTTAAAAAATAAACCTTAAAACAAGCAATAAAACCTTACTGAGTAAGATTTTATCGATCGTCTTAATTGCTAATTACTCGCCTTTAGCCGGTAGTACTTTACGGCCACGGTAGTAGCCGCTTGGGCTTACGTGATGACGTAAATGTACTTCACCTGTTGTTGGTTCTACAGCCAAAGGTGGATTTGTTAAAAAGTCGTGTGAACGATGCATGCCACGTTTAGATGGTGATTTTTTATTTTGTTGAACAGCCATTTCTTACTCCTAAATATAAACTAACTTTTTACAACTTTAAAATCTCGCAATTTCGCAAAAGGGTTAGGAGCTTTAAGCTCGTTCACCTCTGCCTTTACTGCGCAATCTTTAATCTCATGTTTTGGTGCGTAAGGTAATGCTAGCAAAACCTCATCCTCTACCAATTGCAACACATTCATATCTGCTTCGGCTACAAGGTAGTCGTAATCTTCAAAATCATCCTCTTCGGAAGGAATTTCTGATTCATCTTTAACCAAAACAAACTCAGATCTAATATTTAATTCAATGATCATCGGTTCTAAACATCTCTGACAAGGCACACCAATATTTCCAGTAATGGTCAAGTGCAATCTTGCTTTTTTGTCAGCAGAAACCTCCCCAGACAGCTGCCATCTTAGGCTTTCGGTCTCGGCGGTAAGCAAATCCTTAGCTCTTTGCAAATCTGAGTGCGCGATTGTATCACGAATCTCTAGAAATTTTCTTGCAAATTCAAGGCTGTTGATGATGTGCTGTGCAGTCATTAGGCGCGCATGATATAATTAAGCTGTGGTTATGTCAAAAATTAACCCAATTTAACCGTTTATTTTTAACATCTTTAAACTCTTAACTTTCAGGTTCAGTAGTGATTAAAAAAATTCTAGTTGCTAATCGCGGCGAAATTGCAGTACGTATCGTTAGAGCATGTTCTGAAATGGGCATTAAGTCCGTTGCGATATACTCTGACGCAGATCGTCACGCATTGCACGTTAAAAAAGCAGACGAAGCTTATAACATCGGATCAGATCCGGTAGTAGGCTATTTAAATGCGCACAATATCGTTAATTTGGCTGTTGCATCAGGCTGTGATGCTCTACATCCAGGCTATGGCTTTCTGTCTGAAAATCCAGAATTAGCTGAAATCTGCGCCCGCCGCGGCATTAAGTTTATTGGTCCTGACGCAACTGTTATTCGCCAGATGGGTGATAAGATTCAAGCTCGAAATGCGATGGTGGCGGCTGGAATTCCTTGCACCCCTGGTAGTGATGGCAACTTAGCTGATCTAGAAGAAGCCCGTATTCTGGCTGCTAAGATTGGCTACCCAGTTATGCTAAAAGCAACTAACGGTGGTGGTGGTCGCGGTATCCGACGTTGTAATGATGAAAAAGAATTGCTAGGAAATTATGACCGAGTCATTTCAGAAGCAAGCAAAGCTTTCGGCAAACCTGAAGTTTTTTTAGAAAAATGCGTTGTTAACCCACGGCATATTGAAGTGCAAATTATTGCCGACAGTCATGGTAACGTCATTCATTTATTTGAGAGAGATTGCTCTATTCAACGACGTAATCAAAAGTTGATTGAAATTGCCCCATCCCCTCAATTAAGTGATGCCCAACGTGAATATATTGGCAACTTAGCAGTTAAAGCGGCTAAAGCTGTTGGTTATGAAAATGCAGGAACTGTAGAGTTTCTCCTTGATTCAGACAATACCTTTTATTTCATGGAAATGAATACACGTTTGCAAGTAGAGCATACTGTGACTGAAACCATTACAGGCATTGATATCGTTCAAGAGCAAATACGAATTGCTGACGGTCAAGAGCTTCAATACAAACAAGATGAAGTTAAGTATCGTGGTTTTGCAATGGAGTTTCGCATTAATGCAGAAGATCCTAAAAACGATTTTCTACCAAGTTTTGGTAAAATCACACGTTATTACGCACCCGGAGGCCCTGGTGTGCGTATGGATGCGGCGATTTATAGCGGTTACATTATTCCGCCTTATTACGATTCAATGTGCGCCAAGCTAACTGTTTGGGCTTTGGATTGGGATAGCGTTATTGAGCGTGGCCGTAGAGCGCTCAACGATATGTTGGTCTATGGTGTTAAAACGACTATTCCATACTATCAAGAAATTTTAAAGCACCCTGATTTTAGAAGTGGCGAATTTGATACTAGCTTTGTAGAATCACATCCTGAGCTTAACAATTACGCAACTGCATTCCCTCCTGAGTTGATTGCAGCAGCAATTTCTGCTGCAATTGCAGCTCATGAAGGCATTTAATTTATATCAATCAATAAAATAAGTAAAATATATGGCACAAGTTCATGTTTCTGAATTAGTTTTAAGAGATGGTCACCAATCACTCATTGCAACTCGTCTTCGTACTGAAGATATGTTGCCGATTTGCTCAAAACTAGATGCGATTGGCTTTTGGTCACTTGAGGCATGGGGCGGTGCTACATTCGACACCTGCGTCCGTTACTTAAAAGAAGACCCTTGGGAGCGATTGAAAAAACTACGGGCAGCGCTTCCAAATAGCCGCATTCAGATGTTGCTTCGAGGTCAGAACCTACTTGGCTACCGTCATTATTCAGATGACGTTGTGCGTGCATTTGTAAAACAATCTGCTGATACTGGCGTTGATGTATTTCGTGTGTTTGATGCGATGAACGACATTCGCAATTTGAGGGTATCTATTGAAGCCGTTAAGAAGCATGGCAAGCATGCTGAAGGAACCATTTCATACACAACAAGCCCAGTGCACGATATCAACTACTTTGTTGAAATGGCAAAACAACTTGAATCTATGGGATCAGATACCATTGCTATTAAAGATATGGCTGGTCTGCTCACACCCCAAAGTACTAGCGATTTAGTTAAAGCGATTCGCGCTGCAGTTAAACTGCCTATTCACTTGCATAGTCATGCCACATCAGGCTTAGCAAGCATGTGTATGCTTAAAGGTGTTGAAAATGGCGCAACCATTATCGACACTTGCAATTCTTCATTCTCTGAAGGCGCTAGCCACCCAACAACTGAAAGCTTAGTTGCTGCACTTCAAGGTACCGTTTATGACACTGGATTAAGCTTAGCTGCCCTTCAAGAAGTTACAGCATATTTCCGTGAAGTACGCAGAAAATACTGGCAGTTTGAAAGTGATTTTACGGGTGTAGATACACGCGTATTGGTCAACCAAGTCCCAGGTGGCATGATTTCTAATCTATCCAACCAACTGAAAGAGCAAGGTGCTCTAAACCGCATGGATGAAGTGCTTGCTGAAATTCCACGCGTACGTGAAGACTTGGGCTTCCCTCCCCTTGTTACACCAACGTCTCAAATAGTTGGTACACAGGCTGTACTTAATGTAATGACAGGTGCACGTTATAAATCAGTTACTAACGAAGTTAAAAATTACTTCTTAGGACAATACGGCAAAGCACCAGCACCGGTAAATGTGGATATTAGAAATATTGCTGTCGGTTACGACGCAGAAGTAATTGAGTGTCGCCCTGCCGATATGCTTGAAGATGAAATGGATAAGTTAAGACAAGAGTCTGAAGCATGGGCGATGACAGAGGAAGATGTGCTGACCTATGCCATGTTCCCCGATTTAGCAAAAACATTCTTGCAAGAGCGCAATGCTGGCAGTTTAAAACCAGAACAATTGCTTTCAAAAGAAGCGGTTTCCACTAACGACCCTAGATATGCTCCAAATGAGTTTAAGGTTACACTGCATGGCGAAACTTTCCACATTAAATTAACTGGTAGTGGCCATGTTGGCGAAGAACAGCGCCCTTTCTACGTATCAGTTGATGGCATTGCTGAAGAAGTCATTGTTGAAACACTCAGTGAAATTGAAGTAAGTGGTGGGAAATCAAGTGGTAAAAAGAAAACTGCCACAAAGGTTGGTGCTAGCGGTCGCCCACGTCCATCTCATGAAGGATGTGTCACGACGGCTATGCCGGGAAGTATCGTAGAAGTAAAGGTTAAAGCTGGTGACAAAGTAAATGCAGGTGATGCTGTACTTGTAATTGAAGCCATGAAGATGGAGAATGAAATTCAAGCATCAGTAAGCGGCGTTGTAGTTGCTGTTCATGTTAAAAAAGGTGATACAGTCACACCTGACGAGTCGCTGCTGGAAATTCAACCTGAGTAGTATGAATGCAGTGATCTAAATTAAAAGCCGATGGTGATCAACTGTCGGCTTTTTTAATAGGCGCTAAGCGTATGCAAACAAAATTAATCCTCGCTTCATCCTCTCCCTACCGCCAAGAACTATTGGCAAAACTAGGCTTGTCTTTTGAGGCAGCATCACCAGAGATTGATGAATCTCCGTTGAATGATGAGCGACCATGGGAAACAGCATTAAGACTTGCAAAACTAAAAGCCATCAAAGTTGCTGAAAGATATCCAAATGCATTAATTATTGGATGTGATCAAGTGGCAACGCTCGAAGGTGTTCAAATTGGTAAACCTATGAACCACGAAAATGCAGTGAAACAGTTGCAACATCAACGCGGTCGCCTAGTCACCTTTCACAGCGCTTTATGTTTGTACAATACATCGACTAAACACATGCAAGCTGAAGTTGTGCCTTATGATGTGGAGTTTAGAAATTTCACTGATGCCCAAATCGAAAACTATTTGCGAATAGAAGAGCCCTACAATTGCGCAGGAAGCGCGAAATCCGAAGGTTTAGGGATTGCATTGATAGCCTCAATGACAGGCTCAGACCCAAACGCTTTAATAGGTCTTCCGCTTATTAAGCTCATTACAATGCTTCAAAATGAACAAGTCAATGTTATTTAATAAAGATATGGCAAATTAAAATGATGCTAGGCACACTCTACATGGTTCCGGTTACCTTGGGGGACGACAATCTAAGTTCTGTCATACCTGGTGATGTTATCAAGCTGGTTCAAAATCTAGAATATTTTGTGGTTGAGAATGAAAAAAGTGCGCGTAGCTTTTTAGGGGCAGTTAAAACGATTAAGCCAATCCGTGAGCTTAATTTCCAAGTACTGAATGAACATAGTGCTGAAAAAGATTTACCCAAACTTATCGCACCATTGATGGCCGGACATGATGTTGGGATGCTATCAGAGGCAGGTTGCCCAGGGATTGCTGACCCAGGAGCATCGCTAGCAGACCTCGCGCATCGCAAAGGCATCAAAGTAGCACCCTTGGTTGGGCCATCATCCATATTGCTAAGTCTAATGGCCTCAGGCCTCAATGGTCAAAAATTCTCATTTTTAGGTTACTTACCTACAGATAAGGCTGCACGCGTTAACACATTAAAAGAACTAGAAAAGCAATCAAAACAACATAACCAAACCCAAATTTTCATAGAAACGCCCTATCGCAATCAGCATATGCTGGAAGATATATTGACTAGTTGTAGTGCGAATACTAAGTTGTGTATCGCAAGAAACGTCAGCTTAGAAACTGAGTTTGTGGTCAGTAAAACAATTGCTGAATGGAAGAAAAGTGAACTGCCAGATTTACATAAGCAGCCTACTGTGTTTTTGTTGTTAGCTTAAACCTTCTTTAAGAAACACGTCTTCAAGACTAAACCTTTAACCTTCTCAACGTTACATTCAACTTCTTCAGGATCTTCAGTTAAGCGAATATTCTTAGCAACTGAACCACGTTTCAATGTCACTGAAGTACCTTTCACTTTTAAATCTTTAATTAGTTGAACTGAATCGCCGTCTTTTAAGGTATTGCCATTACTGTCTTTTGTATCACTCATTTATTTTTCCTTTGATTATCATTTTTTTAACTGGCGCGTAGCTTTTGCGATGAATCGACAATACCCCATGATGTTCAAGCATTTTCATATGCAAAGGGGTTGGATAGCCCTTATGTTTAGCAAATCCATATTCTGGATATAACTTATCTAACTCATATAAATTTTCGTCTCTTGCTGTTTTAGCAAGAATAGAGGCGGCTGAAATAGATGGTTCTTTGCTATCACCTTGAACAATAGCGCGTATTGGTAGTGAGATTACAGGGCAATGCAATCCATCGACTAAGACTTCAGTTGGAAGAGTACTTAGCCCTTCGATAGCCCTTTTCATGGCTAATAAGCTTGCTTGTAAGATATTAATCTCATCAATTTCTTCAACACTGCTACTTGCAATTGCCCACGCTAAAGCATTAGTTTTAATTTGAATTGCCAAATCTTCACGTTTTTTTTCTGATAGCTTTTTAGAGTCAGCTAAACCTTTGATAGGCTTTGCAGGATCAAGGATAACCGCAGCTGCAAAGACAGCCCCGGCCAAAGGACCTCTGCCAGCTTCATCTACGCCGCAAATAAGGTGTGCCGTCATTGCAGATAAGCCAGAACAGCTTGAGCAGCTTTTTCTTCGTTATTTTGAAGTAATAGCTCATGCATACGTGTAAACTCGGTGCGAATGTCATCTAATATAGTTTCATCATTGACCATCTTGAGAATGGTTTCGGCTAGTTTTGTTGGGTTCGCATCATTTTGAAGTAACTCAGGCACTACAAAACGTTTAGCAAGAATATTGGGAAGCCCAACGTATGGAAGATAATTCATGTGTCTAAGAATTTGCCAGCTAAGCCATGGCATACGATATGTAATCACCATGGGACGTTTTAATAAAGCCGCTTCTAGCGTAGCTGTACCTGAAGCTACGACAACAAGATCTGCGGCTTGCATAGCCATGTGGGCATGTCCAAATAGAATCTTAAAATTGGGATGATGCTTTTCAGGCTCTTGATCGATGCTTGCGTAGAGTACTTTTTCAAAAATTATGCGAGTCTCTCTTGTAATAAGAGGTACCAAGAACAAAGCAGAAGGCTGGACCATGCTAATTTTCTTAGCAGTTTCTACATACAACATAGCTAACTGTTTTACTTCTCCAACACGACTGCCTGGTAACATCGCAATAATTAAAGGGGCCTTTGGCAGTTTTAGTAGCTCGCGCGCCTCATGTAAATCAGGATACAAGGAGATCTCATCTGCAAGTGGATGACCAACAAATGTTGCCTTTATACCTTTTACTTCATAAAGTTCAGGCTCAAACGGAAATAAGGTTAGCATGTGATTAACAGCCCGTTTGATTTTTGCCATACGGCCTTTTCGCCAAGCCCATATTGATGGACTTACGTAGTGAATAGTCTTAATCCCTTTTTTCTTCAATCTTTTTTCTAATGAAAAATTAAAGTCAGGGGCATCAATACCTATAAATAATTGTGGGGGATTTTCAATGAAATGATTACCAAGCCGCTTACGTAATTTTAGTAAGCTGGGGATCTGTTTTAAAACATCGAAACCATAACCGTGCAAAGAGAGTTTATCCATAGGATATATGGACTTTGCGCCTTCTGAAATCATTTTAGGCCCAGCAATTCCAACAAACTCAATATCTGGCCTATGTTTTTTTAGTGCGCGAATTAATCTACTACCAAGTAAGTCACCTGACGCCTCACCCGCAACGATACCTACTTTAAGCGCCATACAAAGACCTAGCTATCTAATAATGCCGCGAGTAGATTGATTTAAAAATTCTACTAACAGACTTAACTCAGGCGCTGTTAAGGCCTGGTGTTCAAGAGCTGCTTTTGCCTCTTCCAAAGTAAGACTTTGACGGTAAAGCGTTTTATAGGCACGTTTAATGTTGGTAATACTATCGGCAGAAAATCCTCTTCGCTTTAGCCCTTCTGCGTTAATTCCATGAGGGTTTGCATCATAGCCAGAAGCTGTCACGTAAGGCGGAATATCTTTAAATACAACTGAACCAACAGCTGTAATTACATGCTGCCCAATTTTGCAGAACTGGTGAACCAATGTAAAGCCGCCAAGAATTGCATAATCATAGATATTCACATGACCGGCCAATGATGAGTTATTAGCAAGAATTGTATTGTTGTGAACATTGCAATCATGAGCAATATGTACATATGCCATGATCCAATTATCATTTCCAATTTTTGTGATTCCTTGGTCTTGAGTTGTACCGCGATTAAAGGTACAAAACTCACGAATGGTATTGTTGTGACCTATTTCAAGTTTTGTGGGCTCACCTTGATATTTTTTATCTTGAGGCGCTTCACCTAATGATGAAAATTGGAAAATTTGGTTATTTTTGCCAATTGTTGTATGACCAGTAATAACTACATGTGAGCCTATGTGAGTGCCGCTATCAATTTTTACATCAGGGCCAATAACCGAATATGGTCCTACGGTAACGTCATTCCCAAGCTCTGCTTTTGGATCAACAATTGCGGTTAGATGAATTTTTGTACATGACATATAGGAACTGCTTATTCTATTTCTTTAAGAATACACATCATTTCAGCTTCAGCAACGATTGAATCGTCAACCAAAGCAACGCCTTTATACTTCCAAATACCACGAAGCACTCTATCAATACTCACTTTTAGGATAATTTGATCGCCAGGTGATACAGGCTTTTTAAAACGTGCATTATCAATGCCTGCAAAGTAATAAACAGCATCGTCGGTTGGTTTTGCATCCATTGTTTTGAATGAGAGGATTGCTGCTGCTTGCGCCATCGCTTCTATGATTAGGACCCCCGGCATGACTGGATGGTATGGGAAATGCCCGGGAAAGTATGGCTCATTAATACTTACATTCTTAACAGCAACAATTTCCTTGCCTACCTCTAAAGACAACACTCGATCTACTAAAACAAAAGGATAACGATGAGGTAAATGATCCAATATTTGGTGGATGTCCATACTTGTATCTATGTTATCAGTCATTTTTTACCTTATCTTTCATATAATTCTACTTTTAATTTTTTAGCTCTAATTTAGCTATTTGTTTCTCTAGCACTTTTAATTTTTCATTTAATTCAGACAAGTGTCGCAAACTAGCTGCAGTTTTTAACCAATCAGTATGTGATTGAAATGGCATTAGTGCAGTATAAGTATCAGCGCTCTTTAACGACCTTGTAATCATACTTCCTGGTGAAATAGTCACATCATCAGCAACTTCCAAATGACCTAATATCATTGCCGCACCACCAATACGACAACGCTTTCCGATCTTTGCGCTTCCTGCAATCCCAACACAGCCAGCAATCACTGTATGCTCACCAATAATACAGTTGTGACCAATCTGAATAAGGTTATCAAGTTTCACACCTTGCTCAATGACAGTATCATCAATCGCACCACGGTCAATTGTTGAGTTAGCCCCAATATCCACATTGTCAGCAATCAACACACGACCCACCTGAGGTATTTTCACCCAAACACCCTCTTGATTTGCATAACCAAACCCATCGGATCCAATCACCACACCCGATGCGATGTTGCAATTAGCCCCTATTACACAATCTGAGTAAACAGTAACGTTAGCTTTCAACTCAGTATTCGAATTAATTGATACATTGTCACCAATATAACAGCCTGCACCGATGATAACACCATCTGCTAAAGTCACATTTTGCCCAATGACAACATTTGGTCCAATAATGCAAGACGCAGGGAGTTTTGACTCTAAACCAATAACAGCACTTGCATGGACACCTGCTATAGCAGTGTTTTTGGGATTTAATAAAGCTGAAACTTTAGCAAAATAAGCATACGGGTTGTTGGTGACAATTTTTGGTAGCGAACTAAAAGATATATCTTCTTTCGCCAAAATAACTGCATCAGCCCTAGTCTCAGCAAGCGTTTTCCGATACTTAGCATCAGCAATAAAAGTAATGCTCCCTGCTTCGGCATTTGCAATCGAAGCCACACGACTCACTTCAACGTCATCACCTATTAATTCGCCACCTAGTGTTTTGACTAATGTTTTTAGTGTGATGGTCATACAATCAAACCAAACTCATAAAGTAATCGATTATTTCTTACCTAATGACTTAAGCACTTTGTCAGTAATATCGATTTTTTTGTTTGCATATGCAACGCCACCGTAAACTACCAAATCGTACCCTTCTGCCTCTGATACTGCTGTAACAGCTTTATTGATGCGATCTTGCAATGAACTTAACTCTTCGTTTTTACGAAGATTTACATCTTCACGGAGTTCTCGTTGTTTACGTTGAAAATCAATCTTAAGATTAGCTGAATCGCGCTCTTTATTATTTCTGTCAGTATCCGACATTGTCAAAGCATCTTTATCTAAAGATGTTTCAATATCTTTAATTTGTTTTTGTATACGCTCTAACTCCTGTGTTCGAGGGCTAAACTCCTTCTCTAGTTTTTTTCCACTTTCAGCTGTTTGTGGAGCTTCTTGAAGGATTTTATCCACTTGAACATAACCAATTTTAAGATCAGCCGCATTTGCATTTAAGTAGATCGCAAAAACCGCAGCGACTAAAAACCGACTTAATAATTTACTCAATTAACATCTCCTTGTAACTATTTAATATTTAAAATTGTGATCCCAATTGGAATTGGATAATTTGTGGTCTGTCAGTTGGTTGAGGGTTGATTGCTTTTGCAAATACCAATTTAATGGGCCCAAACGGTGAATACCACGCGATGCCTGCACCGATAGAGTATCTCAAATCTCCTAAGCTATTTGTGCCTGTCGTACCTGCTACATTAGTGCCAGCAACGGTACCTGCATCAAGAAATGTGCTTAATCGTAACTGACTAGAATCCTTCATTCCTGGCACAGGAAAGAAAATCTCTGCGTTACCTAAAACGCGTTTTGTACCGCCAGTATAGTACCCTGGGTGGATATTTCCGGAGCCATCTGTATATGGTTGAGGGGGAACATAAGGCCCAATCGCGCTAGTATCATAACCACGAACCGAGTTTACGCCACCAATATAAAAGTTTTTGAAGAATGGGAAATCTTTTGAGCCATAACTTTCCCCATATCCTGCCTCCCCATTCAACATCAAGGTCATATTGCTGCTAATTGGCTCGTACCATGAATGCTTGTATTCAACTTTGTAATACTCAAGATCCAAACCTGGCAAGCCGATTTCTGTTGAAATTCTTTGATAAACACCTTCTTTTGGATAGAGCGTGCTATCTCTTGTATCGTGAGCCCACCCTAGGTTTAACATCCATGAGTAATTACTACATCCGTTTGTATTACCCTGACAATAGTTTACATACATGAGTGGACTAGTTGGGTCAAGAGAGACATCAGTATAATCGAATGTTAAACCCGCACTAACAGAGTCACGTTCATTAAGTGGCATACCAAATGAAACACCACCACCATAAGATGATGTTTTATAGGTGCCAGTCCCTAAACTAGAAGTGTCAACATCACGACGGTAGATATTGAAGCTTCTGCTAATACCATCCGGAGTAAAGTAAGGATCAGTATAAGTTAAAGAATAAACAGTATTTACTTTACCCGTATTAACTTGTGCTGAAACACGATTGCCAGTGCCTAAGAAGTTATTTTGGTTAACCGTCACACCCAGGACAATCCCCTCAGAACTTGATAGGCCTGCACCAAACATAATGCTGCCTGTTGATTTTTCTGTTAGATTCAAGTTGACATCAACTTGATCAGATGTGCCAGGTACTGCTGGAGTCTCAAGATTAACATCTGAGAAATATTGCAAACGTTCCAAACGTTGCTTAGAGCGAGTTATTTTATCAGCGCCATACCAAGATGACTCCATCTGACGCATTTCACGTCGAATAACTTCATCGCGCGTTCTTGTGTTACCAGTAATATTGATACGACGCACATAGACACGGCGACCTGGATCAACCATAAAAGTAAATGCGACCGTATGGTTTTCTTTGTCCACTTCAGGAACAGCATTTACATTCGCAAATGCGTAACCTTCATTACCCAACCTATCACTCATGGCCTTTGTCGACGAGGTCACTTTTTGACGATTAAAAATATCGCCAGGATTTACACTAATCAATTTACGAAGATCATCCTCAGGAATAATGGTATCGCCAGCCATTTTGATACCTGTAACGGTGTACTTCTCACCTTCAGTAATATTGACTGTAATATAGATGTCGCGTTTATCTGGAGAAATAGATACTTGGGTTGAATCTATATTAAACTCAAGATAGCCTTGGTTAGTATAAAAAGAACGCAATGCCTCTAAGTCTGCAGTGAGTTTTTGTTTGGAGTATTGATCATTTTTGCTCCACCAGGTCATCCAATCAGGAGTCGTGAGCTTAAATTTTTCATGTAACTCACCCTCAGTGAAGGCTTGATTTCCAACAATATTAATACTTCGTATTTTTGAAACAGCACCCTCTTCGATTTCGAAACTAAGACTCACACGATTACGCTCTAAAGGACTTACTGTTGCTTTAACAGTAGCGCCATACTTACCTTGCGATAAATACTGACGTTTAATTTCTTGCTCAGCACGATCAAGCATTGATTTATCAAAAATAAGCCCTTCACTAAGACCTATTTGCTTGAGACCTTCTTTCATCTTATCGGTTGGAAAAGATTTGTTACCATGAAATGTGATTTGTGCGATTGCGGAGCGTTCCTGCACAGTCACTACCAAAACATCTTGATCAGCTTCAATGCGAACGTCTTTGAAAAAACCTGTGCCATAAAGTGATTTAATAGCTTGCGTTGCCATTTCTTCATTCATGGTCTCACCTACTTTAACAGGCAAGTAGCTAAAGACTGTCCCGGCCTCAGTACGTTGAATACCCTCAACTCGAATGTCTTTTACAACAAAGGGCTCCATCGCCAATGCACTTGAAGCGTAAAGCCCTGCCGCCACAAATGGCAGACATTTCAATGTAGCACGCATTTTTTCTTTAAAAATCATTAGGCTTAGCCCACTATCAGTCTATTAATATCGTTATATAAGGCACAAACCATCAGCAAACCCAAGATTGCTAAACCAATGCGCTGAGCCACTTCCATAAACTCTTCGGAAACCGGACTTCCCTTGATTATTTCAATCATATAATACAACAAATGTCCGCCATCTAACACAGGGATTGGCAGGAGATTTAAGACACCTAAGCTAATGCTAATCACTGCTAAAAAAGCGATGAATGCATTTAAACCTAAATGAGCGCTTTGCCCAGCATAGGTGGCGATAGTCACCGGCCCACTAATGGACTTCATTGAAACATGGCCTGTAAGCACATTTCCTAGCATTTTTAAACTAAATGTAGCGGTTTCATACGTTTTTACTAATGATCGAACCAGCGCATCAATTGGTGAATTATTAATCGTAATTAAGTAATCTTTGTTGAAGTTATCATTTAGCTGAACAGCGGCACCTATTTGGCCTAATATGACCCCGTTCTGATTAGTCCCATGAGGGGTGATGTTGATTGAAAGTTTTTGATTAGCACGAACAACGCTTAAGTTAATTGATTTATTTGGGCTCGACTGAACAAAATTAACAAGCATTTCCCAATCATTTATTATCGTTCCGTTAACATTTAAAACCTTATCACCAACTTTTAGACCTGCTTTTTCAGCAACGCTATCTTTAAGAATGGATCCAATCACTGCAGCTAACTTAGGATGCTTGGGTTTAAAACCTAACTTAGCTAGAAAATCAGCATTTAAATCTGCCTCAGTAATACTGCTTAGATTAAGCATATGTTTTTGTTTTTGTTGGTTAACATCAACAGTCTCGATTTCAACTGAATTGTTTTTAAAAACATGGCGAATCAGTATCCATTGAATATCCTGCCATATTTTAACTTCTTCACCAGCAACTTTTAAAATGACATCCCCTTGATGTAATTGAGCAATTGCCGCAGGCGATCCCTCATGGACCTCAGCCATGACAGGCTTAAAGCCTGTTGTACCCTGTAATAACAACACCCAATACAAAGCAACGGCGAGTAAAAGGTTAGCAATTGGACCTGCTGCAACAATAGCAATGCGCTTACAAACACTTTGGCGGTTAAATGCTCGCTTAAGGTCGGCTTGGTTGATTAAGGCTTTTTCATCTTCAGAAAGCTCTCGTTCATCTAACATCTTCACAAACCCACCTAATGGAAGTGCTGAAATAACAAACTCAGTTTGATCTACACCAATTTTTTTAGCATAAATTGACCTACCAAAACCTAATGAGAATTTAAGGACTTTAACACCACACCATTTAGCTACTTGATAATGACCATACTCATGAATGGCAATTAAAACAGTTAAAGTGAATATGAAGGCAAAAATGGTCATCATACTGCGCAGTTAACCCATAATTTAGCAGCAACCCGGGCCTCTTGGTCAGAGGCAATCAACATTTCCAAATCGGTTGCAGCAACGACTTGACTATTCTCCAAGACCGTCTCAATAAGAACAGGTATGTCTTTAAAGCTTATTTTTTCATTGATGAATGCTTCCACCGCCACCTCATTAGCAGCATTCATAATAGCTGCTGCATTACCACCAGCTTTTAAAGCATCAAAAGCAAGGCGCAAACATGGAAATTTTTTGGTGTCAGGTGGCTCAAAATCAAATCGTGCTATCTTAAATAAATCAAGAGAACTAACACCGCTTTGGAGACGCTCAGGATAACCAAGAGCATAGGCAATTGGCGTGCGCATATCTGGATTGCCAAGCTGTGCAAGAACAGAGCCATCAGCAAACTCAACCATAGAGTGAATGACACTTTGTGGATGAACTACCACCTCAATTTGTTCTGCTGAAGCGTTAAAAAGCCAATGCGCCTCTATCACCTCCAAGCCTTTATTCATTAGAGTGGCTGAATCAATGGTAATCTTTGGCCCCATCACCCAGTTAGGATGATTCAAAGCCTGCTTGACGGTTACCCTATCCAAAACTTCATCACTTGCTTTGCGGAATGGTCCACCAGAGGCAGTAAGAAGAATTTTTTTAACGCCACAACTAATAAGACTCTTACTTTTATCATGAGGCATCACTTGAAATATAGCATTATGCTCGCTATCTATCGGCAACAGCATTGCCCCGCCTTCTTCGACAGCTTCCATAAATATGCTGCCTGCCATAACTAGTGTTTCTTTATTGGCCAAAAGGATACGCTTGCCTGCTTTAGCAGCAGCAATTGCTGGCCTTAAACCAGCAGATCCAACAATAGCCGCCATGACGGCATCCACTTTCTCATGGGACGAAACAAATTCTAATGCTGTCATTCCGCATAGCACCTCAGTTTCACTTCCTGCTTGCTTTAACTTTAGTGATAACTGCTCAGCTGACTGCTCATCAAGCATAACAGCATAGGATGGATTGAATTGCTGACATTGGTTAAACAAAGCATCAACGTTTTTATTTGCAGTTAATGCATAAACCTTAAAGCGATTAGGATGTTGCGAAATGACATCTAAGGTATTAACGCCAATAGTGCCTGTAGCACCAAGAATTGTAACTAGCTGCACTTTAGGCATGAAAAACAACTGCTCTAATGTACAAGTATAGATTGTAATAAATGGGCAAAGTTAACAAGAACATCACTAACGGAAGACTGGATGTAAGACCGTCAATTCTATCTAAAACACCTCCATGGCCAGGAAGTAAACTGCTGCTATCTTTTACGCCTGCCTGACGCTTAATGAGAGATTCAAACAAATCTCCCATCACACTTAGTACCAGCACCCCCCAAAATAATAGAACAAACCAATAGCTTTGGTGCGTCAAATATGAAAGTAGCACTGCGTAAATTGTAATAGCTATCAATGCGCCCAGAACACCCTCCCAAGTTTTACCTGGGCTAATCGAAGGCGCTAACTTACGCTTGCCGAAACGCTTTCCTGTAAAATAGGCAGCGCTATCTGCAATCCAAACCGATATCACAAAAACAACTAACAATAGTGGATTGATTTCACGTAGAGCTATTAATGCCAAACCAAATGGAATAATCGTAATCAGCCCGAGAAAAGCCATTAAAAAATGATTTCTTATTCTTGGTGTAAAAGCTAGTAAAAACGGCACAATTATCAACCAGAATATTGTTGCAGCAAGGACACTCCACAGAATTACTGCTTGCATAACTTGTGGTGCATAAAAAAATAAAAGCAAACCTAGTATTAGAATTAATCCACTATAAAAAACACTGAAAGTCTTATTAAAATTAGACATTCCAGCCCATTCCCATGCCCCGATTGAGGTAATCACTAACACCAAGAGACCCCAATACAATGGCGTCAAGTAAACAAACGCTGCGCCTATTGATAAAAAAAGAATTAATGAAGTAATCAAACGAGTTTTTAGCATTTATGAGGTTGCCAATTTTTCAATTGCGCGACTGAAACAGGCGCTTCTATTGTTGATATAGTTGAAACTAAAATGATTAAACAGCCATTAAATCTGTTTCTTTGGCTTGCAACATCTTGTCGATTTCAGCCACGTTTTTATCAGTAATTTTCTGAATTTCATCTTGTGCACGACGCTCATCATCTTCACTGATTTCTTTGTCTTTGATGAGTTTTTTTAACGCATCGTTTGCATCACGTCGGATATTACGTACTGCAACTTTGGCATTTTCACCTTCCGTTCTTACTACTTTGATTAGGTCTCTTCGACGCTCCTCTGTCAACATTGGCATAGGAACGCGTATCAAATCTCCATTTGTAGCAGGGTTTAGACCTAAATCTGCGTCACGAATCGCTTTTTCTACTTTGCTAATCATCGGCTTTTCATATGGCTGAACGTTAATTGTGCGAGCGTCACCTAATGTAACGTTTGCTACTTGATTAACAGCAACCATAGACCCGTAGTATTCAACCATGACATGATCTAAAAGTCCGGTGTGAGCTCGACCTGTTCGCACTTTACCTAAATCATTTTTAAGTGCCTCAAGTGACTTATGCATTTTTTGTTCTGCATTAGATCTAATTTCAGCTAACATTATTTCTCCTTGCTATAACTTATATTGATGAACGCAAATGACGTTTATGCTAACACCTTAGTACCTTCATCTTCACCCATCACTACACGCTTTAGCGCCCCCTGTTTGAATATGCTAAATACGGAAATTGGGAGATTCTGGTCACGGCACAACGTTAAGGCTGTTGCATCCATTACTTTAAGATTTTTGCTGATAGCTTCGTCAAAAGAAACCGTTGTGTAGCGCATTGCATCAGGATTTGTTTTAGGGTCTTCAGTGTATATACCATCTACTTTAGTTGCTTTAATAACAATTTCAGCACTAATTTCAAGACCACGTAAAGCAGCCGCAGTGTCTGTTGTAAAGAAGGGATTGCCAGTTCCAGCACCAAAAATGACTATACGTCCTTCTTCCAAATAACGAATTGCTTTACCACGAATATATGGCTCAGCAACTTGCTCAATATTTAGCGCAGATTGGACTCGGCTTACCAATCCAATATGTTTCATCGCATCTTGAAGTGCCAAAGCATTCATCACTGTGGCAAGCATGCCCATATAATCGGCAGTCGCTCTATCCATACCTTCAGCTGCTGGCGCAACGCCACGAAAAATATTGCCGCCACCGATAACTACCGCCACCTGCACGCCCAAATCAACGACATCTTTCACTTCTCCAACAATACGATTTATCGTAGTGCGATTGATGCCATAAGCATCATCACCCATCAGGGCCTCACCAGAAAGTTTTAATAAAATGCGTTTGTATTTTGGCGTTTGAGCAGACACGATATAAAACTCCTGTTCTATTGTGCAAAACGATGACGCCAAGTTTTATTTGGATATCATCGTTTTGCGAGTTTACAACATTGTGCAGCCAAAAATTCTCTGCACAATTATTTTTTACAATTTTGCAGCAGCGGCAACTTCAGCAGCGAAATCAGTCACGACTTTTTCAATACCCTCACCAACAGTGTACATTGTGAATGAAGCAACTGAAGCGCCTTTAGATTTCAATAACTGCTCGATAGTCACTTTATCGTCTTTTACAAAGTTTTGACTAAGCAAAGTCACTTCTTTCAAGAATTTCTGTACAGTACCATCTGCAATTTTTTCAAGCATTGCATCTGGTTTACCAGCTTCTTTAGCTTTTTCGATAGCAACTCGACGTTCAGCCTCGATTAAAGCTGCGTCAACACCGCTAGCATCCAGTGATTTTGGTTTTGCAGCGGCAATGTGCATTGCAATATCTTTACCAAGCGTATCGTCACCACCAACAACGTCAACGATTACGCCTATTTTGCTACCGTGAACATAAGATGCTAATTTACCCTGAGCTGATAAACGAACGAAACGACGTGGAGTAATATTTTCACCAATTTTACCAACCAATTGTGTACGAACATCTTCTGCAGTGCTGCCATCCATAGGCAAAGCTGCAACAGCATCGATATCAGCTGGATTGCTTTTCTCAACAACAACAGCTAACTCTCGCACGTAAGCCAAGAAGTCGTCATTCTTTGCACAGAAATCTGTTTCGGAGTTAACTTCAATCATTGCGCCAGTTTTACCATCAGCACTGATGCTAACGCCCACTGTACCTTCTGCAGCAACACGGCCAGCAGCTTTGCTTGCTTTATTGCCAAAACGAACACGTAGAATTTCTTCAGCACGGTCCATATCACCGTCAGCTTCTGATAGTGCTTTTTTACAATCCATCATCGGAGCATCAGTACGCTCACGTAATTCTTTTACCATTGATGCGGTAATTTCAGCCATTTAAAACTCCTTAAATATAGTCTTGGCTTAAGGGTGAGTTCACTTAAAAGCCATTTCATTCAAAAGTATTAGATACAAAAAAAGGGGCCTGAGCCCCTTTTTTATGGGGTATTACTCTGACGCAGCTTCTGCAACTGGTTCTTCGTCTGCAGATTTAACAATCTCAGCGATGAACTGGTTGCGACCTTCTAACACAGCATCAGCGATACCACGAGCGTACAAACGGATTGCACGACTTGAGTCATCGTTACCAGGGATAACATAAGTGACGCCATCTGGTGAGTTGTTTGTATCAACAACTCCGATTACTGGTATACCAAGTTTAGCTGCTTCTGTCACAGCGCCGCTTTCGTGACCAACGTCAACGATGAAAATAGCATCAGGCAAACCGCCCATTTCTTTAATACCACCGATAGAACGTGAAAGTTTTTCAACTTCGCGTTTGTAGCCTAAAGCTTCTTTTTTACCGAATTTTTCCAAGCTACCGTTTTGTAGCATTGTTTCGTAGTCTGTTAAACGTTTGATTGATTGTTTAACTGTTTTGAAGTTAGTCAACATACCGCCTAACCAGCGATGGTTAACGTATGCACAGTTTGAACGAATCGCTTCTTCTTGCATGATGTCACGTGCTTGGCGTTTTGTACCAACGAACAAAATGCGACCCTTGTTTGCTGAAAGTTGACGCACATACTTCAATGCATCTTCAAACAAAGGCAATGTTTTTTCTAGGTTAACGATATGGATTTTGTTGCGATCGCCAAAAATGAAAGGTGCCATTTTTGGGTTCCAGTAACGGGTTTGATGGCCGAAGTGAACTCCAGCTTCTAACATTTCACGCATAGTAACGGACATAAAAGTCTCCAGTAAGGGTTATAGCTCACATGTTCCTAACGACTTTCGCCTAAGCGAACACCCTGTACGAGGAACATGATGTATTTAAAAATCATTAATGCAAAAATTGCAAAAATTAATTATCCAAGCTAAGTAATTAATAAAATTGATTAAATTCTGTAGTTTTGCAGCACTTTAATCATTTCCGCTTTGCTGATTGCTTACCAGCAAAACGGGTGCAGTATGCTACCATAAGCATATCTCGAAACTCAAGGAAAACCTTAGCCTTAATGGCTTCAAGTTAGAACTATGGCAATTACGATTAAAAACGAACAAGACATTGAAAAAATGCGCATTGCAGGCAAACTTGCCTCAGAGGTGCTTGATTTTATCACTCCGTATGTTAAACCAGGCATTACAACTGGCGCATTGGACAAGTTATGTCACGACTACATGGTGAATGAGCAAAAAACCATTCCCGCACCTCTTAACTACGCTCCTCCAGGTCATATTCCATACCCCAAATCCATTTGCACATCAGTCAATCATCAGATTTGTCATGGTGTCCCAGGTGAAAAGATCCTGAAGAATGGCGATATAGTGAATTTGGACATAACAGTGATCAAAGACGGTTATCACGGCGATACAAGCCGCATGTTTTATGTTGGAGAACCATCCATTCAAGCCAAACGTTTATGTGAAGTAACTTACGATTGTATGTGGCTAGGTATCGCAAAAGTTAAGCCTGGCGCGACATTAGGTGATATTGGTTATGCCATCCAATCTTATGCAGAAAAAAATGGCTTTAGCATTGTGCAAGAGTTCTGCGGGCATGGTATTGGCAAGAAGTTTCACGAAGACCCTCAAGTACTTCATTACGGAAAAGCGGGAACTGGACTCAAATTACAATCCGGCATGATATTTACAATAGAGCCTATGGTTAATGCGGGGAAGCGCTTTATAAAACAGCTCGGTGATGGCTGGACAGTTGTAACTAAAGATCATAGCCTTTCAGCACAATTCGAGCATACTGTTTTGGTTACACCAACCGGCTACGAAGTCCTCACGTTATCCGAAGGCGCTCCATCATCACCAAGCTTCATTAATGAATAGACCTTAATAATGAATAGACCTTTTATTTATGCAGCATAATAAAATACAGACCGAAGAAGACAATCATTCAGCAGCATGGCGTGAAAGTCTAATTCGAGACCAAGTCAAACTTCGGGATGATTTTTTTAAACATAAAAACACACGCAAGCTACTCAAACAACAATCTAAACTTGTTGATGAAGTGCTTAAGCAGATATGGCTTAAATTTGATCTGAGTGCTTCAGTTAGTCTTGTTGCAGTTGGTGGTTATGGCCGAGGCGAACTCTTCCCCTACTCTGATGTTGATTTACTTATTTTATTGCCCAACAATCCTGATGCAAGCCTCAACGAGCGCATTGAGCGTGTGGTTGGGTTGTTTTGGGATATTGGTTTAGCTGTTGGACATAGCGTTAGAAATCTAGATGAGTGTATTGCTGAAGCAAAAAAAGACGTCACCGTTCAAACCAATCTGCTTGAATCACGCTTAATTATTGGCAACCCTTCTTTATTTACAAGCTTTCAAACGCAGATGTCCAGTGCGATGGATGTCGGTGCGTTTTTTAATGCCAAACTTCAAGAACAAGAGCAACGTTACGCTCGTTTCGATGACACAGCATACAACCTTGAGCCCAACATTAAAGAAAGTCCAGGCGGTTTACGCGATTTACAAGTTGTGCTGTGGATTTTACGTAGCCTAGACCTTGGTAGTGATTGGAAGGCCTTGGTGAAACGCGGCCTCATTAGCCAGTCAGAGCTAAGACAAATTGCTAAGCATGAACAACATTTGCAAATGTTACGTATTCGTCTGCACTTCATGGCCAAACGCAGAGAAGATAGACTCATTTTCGACTTGCAAAATGCACTGGCTGAAGATTTGGGATTTGTTAATACCAAACGCTATCGCGCCAGTGAACAACTAATGCGCGACTATTACAAAAGTGCAAAAGCGGTTGGACTATTTAATGAAATCTTACTTAAACTACTCAAAGAGTTGGCCTTGCCTGAAGCAATTGAAATCAAACCTATCAATTCTAGATTTGAATCTTACAATGGCCTATTAAGTGCAAAATCTAACTCGCTGCTTCAGCGTAATCCTTCATGTATTTTTGAGATGTTCTTACTGCTTCAACAACACCCCGAATTAAATGGGATTAGCGCAAACTTACTACGCACATTGCAACGCGTTAAAAACTTAGTCAATCGTGACTTTAGGCAAGATGCAAAAAACAAAGCCTTATTTATCGAGATCCTTAAACAACCAAATGGAGTTACCGAAACACTTAAGCGCATGAATCGCTATGGCATACTGGGCAATTACATTCCTGCATTTGGTCGCATCATTGGTCAAATGCAACATGATTTATTCCATGTGTATACCGTAGACGAGCATATCTTGCACGTGCTTGGTAATTTAGAGCGCTTTTCAATAAAAATATTGAGCCATGAGTTTCCTCTATGCAGTAAGCTCTTTGTGGCCTTTAATGCACCCCACTTACTTTACCTGGGCGCGCTTTTTCACGACATTGCAAAGGGGCGCGGCGGAGACCATTCGCAACTTGGCACATCGGATGCCAAGCGTTTTTGTAAGCAACATGGACTCAGTAAAGAAGATAGTCAATTAGTCGCCTGGATGGTCGGCTTGCATCTCACCATGTCAAGCACTGCGCAAAAATCAGATTTATCAGATTCACAAGTCATTGAGAATTTTTCATTACTAATGAGAGATGAGCGCCATTTAACAGCGCTTTACTTGCTTACCGTTGCAGACATTCGCGGCACAAGCCCAAAAGTTTGGAATGCATGGAAAGCAAAACTACTTGAAACCTTATTTTTAAGCGCACAGCGCCTCTTGACTGGTGATGCTAGCAGACTGTTTGATGAAGTTTCGACTAGAAAAGCAGAGGCTAAGGCCACGCTTAGTCATTACAGCATCTTAGAGCACTCCTATTTAACGCTCTGGAATAACTTAGGTGAACAGTACTTTCTTAGACATACCAGCCAAGAAATTGCTTGGCATGCCAGACTTCTATTGAGGCACATAGATACAAAAGAACCTATTGTTAGAGCGCGCTTAAGTCCTGCAGGTGATGGGATTCAGGTAATGATTTATACGCCAGACCGCGATGATTTATTTGCGTGCATTTGCAGTTTCTTTGAGCGTATCGGTTACACCATCTTGGAAGCTAAAATCTATACAACTAAAAACTCTTATGCTTTAGATAGCTTTCTAGTTTCAGATCAGATTGATAAGTCAGTAAGTTATCGTGATTTATTAAACTACATTGAATACGAACTGGGTAATGATTTACGTAGCAATACCTCACTAAGCGCACCTACAAAAGGCAGACTAAGTAGACAAGTAAAACACATGCCGATTAAATCAAATGTGACGATAGAGAGTCTTGTTGCAAGCAATAGTCATAAACTTGAGATTGTGGCTGGCGACAGACCTGGGCTACTTTCTACCATTGCTCATGCATTTTTAGCCCATCAAGTGCAAATTCAAACTGCGAAAATCAATACATTAGGGAAGCGCGCTGAAGATGTGTTTTTAATTTCAGGGAAAAGTGGCGCTAAACTAAGTGATGATACAATTGAGGCGCTAAAAAAAGTGCTCACAGAAATCTTTAATTAAGAGCCAATGAGGCCATCAATGCAATGAGTTCTGATGGGTGCTTGATGGTAAAATCAGCACCCCATGTTGTTGGCATGTCATTAGTATCAATATACCCCCACATTGCAACAACAGTCTTCATCCCTGCAGCATTACCTGCCTCAATATCTCGCTCTGCATCACCAACATATAAACAATGCTCAGGCTTTACAAGTGACTGTTCACAGGCCATGAATAAGGTATCAGGAGCAGGCTTTGGTAAAACCGCATCATCACCACAGATCAAACAGGTCATCGAAGTTGTTAATTGCATGGACTCTATCAATGGTGCGGCAAATCGCCTTGGTTTGTTAGTCACCACCCCCCATTTGATCCCTTTTTGCTGAAGATTTTCAAGCAAGTCACCCATCCCTTCAAAAAGCACAGGTGAGCGCGTAAATACCTGATCGTACAAATTTAAATACTCAACTCTCATCTCTTCGAATACATCGTCCTCAGGCGTCAAATCAAATCCAATCTTTAGTAATCCTTTTGAACCATGAGACGCGAAAGGACGAATGACATTCATAGACAAATGGGCTAAACCATGGCGTTCACGTTGTAAATTAAGCGCGAAACCCAAATCTGGGGCTGTATCCACAAGTGTTCCATCAAGATCAAATAGAATCATATTTTAAGATTTGAGTGTGTTAATGAGGTAATTCACAGAAACGTCATCACCCAGGCTGTAATGATCGGTTAATGGGTTATATTCTATGCCCTTGAGTTGACCAACATTTAAGCCAGCATAGCGCGCCCAAGCAGAAAGCTCAGATGGTTTAATAAACTTTTTATATTCATGCGTCCCTTTTGGCAGCATTTTAAGGACGTATTCGGCGCCAATCACTGCAAATAGGTACGCTTTAGGATTTCGATTAATGGTTGAAAAAAAGACTGAGCCACCTGGTTTAACTAATTGCGCGCAAGCGCGAACAATCGATTCAGGGTCAGGCACATGCTCTAACATTTCCATACAAGTCACCACATCAAAGCTTGCTGGCTGCTCCTTGGCTAAATCTTCGACGGAAATTAATTGATAATGAACCTTTGAGCCAGATTCCAACTGGTGCAATTTAGCCACTTTGAGCGCTTTATCACCCAAGTCTATACCCGTGACATCTGCACCCTGAAATGCCATAGATTCAGAGAGGATGCCACCACCACAACCAACATCTAAAACACGCTTGCCTTGTAGGCCAACTAAATCATCAATAAATTTTAAGCGCAAAGGATTGATGGCATGCAATGGCTTAAATTCACTATTTTTATCCCACCATCGATGCGCGAGTGTTGCGAACTTTTCAAGCTCGGCTGGATCGACGTTTAAATTTTGTGTTGATTCAATTTCGATTGCCATAGCAATGCAATTTCCTTTAATTCATTAGGTTCAATATTGGCATATAAGCCAGCTTGTTGACATGAGCGTTCAAAACGCAAATCACCTGACACCCAAACATGGCTTACATGTTCACGTCCACAAGCATATATCAGATGTGATAGAGGGTCGAAACAAGGTAAAGTTTCAACATCGGAAATTCTTACAGCAGTTAAATCAGCTAGCTTACCAACTTCAATTGAGCCGACTTGATGATCCAAGCCTAGTGCTCTAGCGCCATTAATAGTTGCCATTTCTAAAGCTTTAGCCGCTGAAATGCTGGTTGCATCTTCGGTCGTTGCTTTGGCTAATAAAACGGCAAGACGCATCTCAGCAAACATATCTTGCCGATTATTACTTGCAGCACCATCTGTGCCTAAGCCAACATTAACATCCAGACTTAACAACCAATTAATTGGCGCAATACCACTTCCTAGCTTTGCATTAGAGCTTGGACAATGCGCTACATGAACGCCATGAGCACTTAACAACTCCACGTCTTCATTATTGATTTGCACACAATGTGCAGCAGTTAGATTGGGGCCTAAAACTCCCAAGTTGGCCATGCGTTTAATAGGACGAACGCCAAATTTTTCAACACTCTCAGCAATCTCTGCTTTTGTTTCATTTAAATGGGTATGAACCCCTAATCCTAACTGCTCCGCATAGGTGATGACTTTTTCAAATGTGGTATCCGAAACCGTATAAGGTGCATGAGGTGCCAAGCTTGCTGACAACAGAGGATTACCACGCCAGGTATCACGAATTAACAGACCTTTTTCAATGTAATCATCCGCATTATTGGCATAATTTGTTGGGAACTCTAAAACCACCAAGCCAAGCTGAGCGCGCATCCCCGCTTGCAAAACAGCTTCTGAAGCGGCTTGTGGAAAAAAATACATATCATTAAAGCAAGTTACGCCGCCAGCCAACATTTCAGCACAACCAAATAAAGTGCTGTCTCGCACAAATTTTTCAGAAACAACTTGCTGTTCAGCGGGCCATATGTGATTTTGCAACCAAGGCATCAAAGGTATGTCATCAGCCAACCCCCTCATGAGCGTCATCCCAGCATGAGCATGCAAATTAATCAATCCTGGAATCAAGATGTGCTCATTGAGCACAACTGTTTTAGCGGCGGCATATTTTACCCTCGCTAACTCTATAGAAATAACATCAACAATACCATTCTGATTAACAATAACAGATTGATGCTCTAAAACTTGATTGCTTGGATTAACAGGCACAATCCATCTAGCTTCGATCATTAAATCTACATCTATTTTTATTGTATTAGTCATATATCTCACGTAAGAAGCCACTGCTATATGTTGGCTTTAATTAAAACATACTTAACTGATTAAAGCTTACTCAAAATCTGCATTAATGCAGCATGTTTTTAATATTGAGCACTTTAATTGGATCCAAACCTAACACTCTTTTGTTATGCTCGCACAACGCGCCCCGGAAGCCTAAGTAAGAAGGCTTAATTCCGCGAAGCGCTTTAATATGACCTGCTTGAATAGATCCAGCCAAGCCAGTTTCAAGGCGCAATGCCAAAGAGCAGGTAACAAATTCTAACAATTCATCCACACTTAAATAACTAAGTAAATGTCCATTGCTTTTATTTGCAGTGTCCAGCATCACACCATAAAAACCTGCTTCAGCAATGAGAGGTAATAAAGAAAAATCCGGATTTTCATCTGCAAACAATACTGCAATCAGCTTATTTTTTGCGCTTAAAGACTTTAATGCTTCTAAGCAATCAATATAATTCCTCTGTCCAAAGAATCCAATTTTTACAACATCAACACCTGTTTCAATCATCATTTTTGTCGCTTTAACAATTAAGCTAGGCTCCATTGCCAAGTCACCTATTGTTGCACTTACCATCCTGCGGCGATCAATTTCAAGCACAATACGTTTTACCAAGGCAGGCTCAAGCGCACCCAAAGCACCTGCAGATGGGTTTTTTAGGTCTATCATATCTACTCCGGCATCTAGCGCAATCAATGCTTCCTCGACGCTTGTAACGCTAGCCAACATCTTGATTTGGACGGAATTAAACAATACTTTTTCCTGACAATTGCGCACGATGATTCTCTATTGCCTCAACCAGCCAACTCCAAGCTTCTAATTCGTTATCACCCGCTGTTTTTTCAATAGCTATACGAAGATACCCCATTTCGGAGGTGATTTTTTCTATTGGAAGCATATGCAATCGACTTACAAGCACACATAATTCAATAACTGCCGCTTGCGCACGGTTATAACCCTGAAAAGGGTTAAGCACTTCTTCTTTAATGACCTTAAAATAAAGCCGAGGCCGTTGATTATCATCTTCTAGTTTTTCTAGCTTCAACAATTGATAAGCAAGCGTGGATTGGAGTATTAAAGCCCCTTTCTTATCCTCCACAAGCCAATTGCGCCTACCAGTTAACGTACCTGCAAACACACGAACATCATCTGTTGTATTGATAGTTGCAATTCGACCGCTAAGTAAATTATCCAAGCTAGTAGATGGCTTAAAGGGTGCAATTAAGATTAAATCTTCACGCTTTCGCACCCCAAATGGGGCAATATATGGAGAACCATCTTCACACTGGGTGATGAGGATTATTTCGTTAATTTTTTCTGACTTTTTATCTAAAGCGCTCATGATTTTTGTTTTTTTTCTTTCATGGAAGCTTCTCGATGTGACGCCTTACCTTCTTGACTGCTCTCATAGGTGTTCACACCCCATGCAAGTTCCTCATCTTGCGTATAACGTTTATTTAGTTGCCAGGCGATTTGTGCCCTTGCAAGTTCAACGCCTAAATAGAAGGCATGGGACGCGTCATCTTCAACTTTTAAATGTGGATACAGCTTAAATGGATCTATATCCCTGAATAAGCCTTCACGATTGTAGATATGTATCCCCTCTTTACTGACTTGAATTCTGAAACTCGGATCTTTGATTTGAGCTGCGAACTCTGTTATTTCTTCTGGCGTATAAGTAAAAGGTCTACGGTCATGCAAACCTAATAGCCCAGATGTGTAATCGCGAGGTAAGCGACCCTCTTTACGTGCGGCAAACATCATCCTTCGTGCCAAATCTGCTTCTTTTACGGCATTAATTGTATGTGGACTGACAGAAGTTGCTAATACAGAAGTGATATTTAGCTCACTAATAATGCCAAATAAAATAGCATTAATACCAGTGGTGTCAGCATCAGTAAGCTCTGTGATATTACCAACACCCATCATGATTTGAACATCGGGATAGCGCTTACGAAGTTTTTGATATCGAACGATAGACTCTGTAAATCCAAATGGAATTGGGTCAAGGATAGCATCAGCAATAAATGGCTTGCCGACTTCCTGCATACGCTCAATGGCGCGATATAAGGATGATAAATTTCCCGATTTTGCAGGAATCAATACAGGAATCGCACTAACCTCCTCTGCAATCCACAATGTATGTTCAGTCAGGCTAAGAAGATAATCTGCACCTGATTTTCCTGCAAGCAACAAATCTTCAGCATTTAAAGAATCTACACTTACTTTCAAACCAGCCGCTTTGAGCGTAAGAATTGCGTCAGATAAATGTGGAAAAGGAGTATTCGGCAAACAGCCTAAATCAATGACATTAGCTCCCTGCGCTTGAAAGTATCGAGCACGCGCTAATATAGTTTCAAGTTTCAACTGCGGCGCATCTACTATTTCAGCAAAGATATTGACATCATATTTCGATAAGTCAGGTGCTTTTCCGCCACGACCAAAGTATTGCGGCAAGTCCTTTAAGTCCATGGGCCCACGTATTACAGGCACTCCGTATTTATCTTCAAGCATCGTTACATCACCACAACACAAACCAGGCAAAATCAATTTGCTTGCGTCGCCAACATCGGGCAAGCGCCTAGCAATTAACTCAGGGGTCATCAGTGCTGCGACAGACACGCCAATTTGGCTAATCCGATACTTGAAAGGTGCTGGTTGCATGCTTGCTAATACTTGATGCAAGCTCCTCTCTGCCAGCTTACCCGTTAAAAAGAGGAGGCTTTCAGACATTCTAATCTTGCCTGAATGGCTGTGTCGAGCTGTTTCATACTGTCGACAACGGTTGTTTCTTCAAATGTTTTGAGTTTTGCTGAATTTTCCAAGTCTATACGACGCGGATATACTTTCACCATATTTTCACGTGGCGCCTCAGACTCCAGTTCAGAATCCGTATCACATGCGAACACAATGCTTGGAACGCGACATTTGCCTGCTTGCGCAAAGACATTAGTGATTAAATTATCTGAAATACCATAAACCATCTTAGCAACGGTATTGGATGTTGTCGGCGCAATTACCACAGTGTGATAAACCCCATGATAAAAAAGCTCAACAGGCACTGAGCTCGCCGTTTTGTCTTGATAGACCTTGCCTACATTATGTTTATAGCCATATTGCTGAAGGATTTCAGCGGCAGCTTTACTTAAAAATAAATCGACATCTTCTAATTTATCAAAAATGTCTATGCACTCACGTAAATAATGGCCTGAGCCGGTTAAGGCCCAAGCCAAGCGCTGTTTTTCAACAGGTCTCATTACACTCCAAATGGATGGCGCAATACGATCGTTTCGTCGCGCTCAGGTCCCGTAGAAATAATATCAACAGGCACTTCACAAAGGAACTCTAGTCGCTTTAGATAGTTACGTGCATTTACTGGCAAGTCTTCCCAACGACTTACGCCAAATGTATTTTCATTCCAACCAGGTAATGTTTCGTATATTGGTTGGCAACGTGCAACGTCATCTGCACCAACTGGCAACATATCAACAGTTTTACCATCAAGCTTATACCCAGTACAAATACTCAACTCTGATATGCCATCAAGTACATCTAGCTTAGTGATACACAAGCCTGACAAACCATTAATGCGCGCAGAGCGACGAAGTGCAGCTGCATCAAACCATCCACAACGACGTTTTCGTTTCGTTACTGTACCTATCTCTTGGCCTTTAACAGACATTTGTGTACCAGGCGCCCCATCTGCATCAATATCTAACTCACTTGGGAAAGGACCTCCACCAACACGCGTTGTGTAAGCTTTAGTTATGCCTAATACGTAATGCAACATGCTTGGTCCAACACCTGTGCCTGCTGAAGCTTGGCCTGATACACAATTGCTTGATGTCACATATGGATATGTGCCATGGTCTACATCTAACAATGTGCCCTGCGCACCTTCAAACAAAAGGTTTTGACCTGCTTTATTTGCTTCATATAATGCTGCTGAAATATCTGCCACCATTGGCTTAATATGTTCAGCTTTAGCTAGAGCTGAATCAAGCTGTTGATTAAAATCAACCGCCTCAGCGCCTAGGTAGTTTGTAAGAACAAAGTTGTGATAATCCAATACATCACGTAGTTTTTCGCCAAACTGTTCAGGGTAAAATAAATCGTAAAGTCGCAAAGCGCGTCTAGCTACTTTATCCTCGTACGTTGGTCCAATACCTTTACCCGTTGTACCAATTTTTTTATCTGCACCGCGTTTTAATTCACGCGCCACATCTAGGCGAACGTGATAATCCAAAATCAATGGGCAACCTGGACTGACTTTTAGACGATTTTTAACTTCCAAACCGCCATCTTCAAGCTCTTTAATTTCTTTAAGTAGATGACCAGCGTCTAATACAACACCGTTACCTATATAACAGTTGACACCTGTTCGAACGATACCTGATGGAACTAAGTTAAGCTTGTAAACACGTTGCGCATCTCCCCGACCCACAACCAATGTATGACCAGCATTATGACCGCCTTGAAAGCGTACAACCCCTTGTGCATGATCAGTTAACCAGTCAACAATTTTTCCTTTACCTTCATCGCCCCATTGCGTGCCGATAACAACAACATTTTTAGCCATAATCTACCTAGTAAATATTTAAGTGCTTTTTTAATTTTGTACTGCTATTTTTTAGTGCTTACGCAGAAATTACTTGCCACTGTCCGGATAGGCTGACTAACTTTCTATCACAACCCAACTCTTTAACATGTTCATCATGTCCTGGTAGCTCTTGAATTACTTTCTCACCAGAATCTCTTAACAAGTTAATTTTATTTAATAAACTCTCATCGTTTCCATAGGGTGCAAGTATAGCTTTCTTCACTTTTAGAGCAGGCAATGCATTGACCAAACCGCGCAAATCCAGACTAAAGCCAGTCGCTGCACGAGCACGACCAAACGCTTGACCTACTTCATCATACCTACCTCCAAAAGCTAATGGTCCAGAACAGCCCTGTGCATAAGCTGAAAAAACCATTCCACTATGATAGTGATAGCCACGAAGCTCAGCCAAGTCAAAACTTAAACCAACGCCTAAATTGGCCAACGCTTTGTTTACTTGTATTAAATCATTTAGGGCAAGCGTAATTTCAGGTGTTTTGGGTAGGATTTTTGCAGCAACCGCTAAAATACTTGCGTCACCATTTAACTCTGTCAAACGACATAAAGCTTCTCGTGTCTCGCCATCAAAATCTTTAGTAAGCGACTTTAATTCTGTTTGATCTTTGCTTTGTAATGCTTCATAGATCGATTGTTTAAGCAATTCATTCGCTTGCACTTTACTCATCAAGCTATCAAAAATACCAACATGACTAAAATCAATTTGCAATGCCTTAACGCCAGCTACTTGAAGCGTTTTAATCAATAATCTCTGAATCTCAATATCAGCTTCTATGCCAGCATGTCCGAATAATTCAGCCCCCAACTGAATAGGCTGACGCGTGTGCGCCAATCCATCAGGCTTAGTTCTCAATACACTTCCAGCATAGCAAAGCCGCGTCACACCTTCATTGTTTAGCATATGCGCATCAATACGTGCTGCTTGTGGGGTAATATCAGCACGCACCCCCATAAGACGACCTGTCAATTGATCTACAACCTTAAATGTTGCCAAATCTAAATCATGACCCACCCCTGTAATCAGAGACTCTAAATACTCCAACATGGGCGGCATAACTAATTGATAGCCATGTAAATCGAGTAAATCCAATAAGGATCTACGTAAAGACTCTATCTGTATTGCCTCGGCAGGCAATACATCTTCAATATACTCAGGAAGTAACCAATTACGCATAATCACTCAAATCAATTATTTTTTAGGGCCAGAATTGCGCATGTATTTCAAAAAGTCAGAACTTGGCTCGAGCACCATGACATCGCTCTTACTTTTAAAGCTATTGCGATAAGCTTCTAAGCTTCGATAAAACGCATAAAACTCTGGATTTTTTCCATAAGCAGCAGAATATATACTAGCCGCAGTCGCATCCCCCTCACCCTTGACTCGTTGCGCCTCTTTGAAAGCCTCAGCCACAATCACTTCACGCTGTCTATCCGCATCAGCACGAATCTTTTCAGCCGCAGCAGCGCCTTCTGATCGAAGTTGATTTGCCACACCCTTACGCTCAGCTTCCATTCTGTCATACACTGAATTACTAACATTTTCTGGCAAGTCAACGCGTTTAATTCGCACATCTAAAACCTGAATACCAATCTGACGAGAGTCACGATCAGCACGCTGACGAAGGATTTCCATAATTTGACTACGCTCACCTGATACCACATCGTGTATTGTGCGCTTCCCAAACTCCGCCCGCAGACCATCATTGACTGTTTGAGACAAGCGACGTTCGGCTTGAATTTCATCGCCATGAACAGATACATAATATTTCTGCGGGTCGATAATTCGCCACTTAACAAAAGAATCCACCAATACGTTTTTCTTTTCGCTGGTAATAAAACGATCAGGCTCTTCCCAGTTAAGTGTCAAAATACGATTGTCAAAGTACACTACGTTATCTACAAATGGCGCTTTAAGATATAAACCCGGGGTTTTCTCAATCGCTACAACTTCACCTAAGCGCTTAACCAAAGCATATTCACGTTGATCAACAGTAAACATAGATGCACTAATTAAAATAGTCGCCAACAACAAACCGATAAGCACCAAGCCTAAATTTCTCATCTTATTTCTCACTTTCATCGGCTATCACGGTCACGGGTTCGTGATTCATCACGAGACCTAATATCCGAACTTACATTGGGCGTTACTAAAACAGGACTAGTAACATTGGGCTGTGGCGCGCCAGCAATTGGAGGTGTTTGTGGATTAGCACCTGTAGTGTTCAAAAGCTTATCCAAAGGCAAGTAAAGCAAGTTGCTACCATTTTTTTGGTCAACAATCACTTTACTGACACTAGACAAAATCTGCTCTTGAGCATCTAAATACATTCTAGAACGCGTTACCTCTGGAGCATGTTGATACTGAGCAAGGATTTGATTGAAGCGACTGACATTACCTTGCGCTTCATTTTCAACACGCAATTTATAACCAGCAGCCTCTTGAAGCAATCTAGAAGCAGTTCCGCGAGCTTTAGGAATTACATCATTTGCATACGCTTGGCCTTCATTCTTTTGTCGCTCCAAATCTTGCTTTGCCTTCACAGCATCTTCAAAAGCAGCTTGAACTTGTTCAGGTGGTTGAGCATTTTGCATAGTAACACTCACCACATTAATACCTGTTTTATAACGATCTAATACTTCTTGCATTAATTTTTTTGTATTAATCGCAACTTCATCCCGACCTTCATACAGGGCAAAATCTAGCTTACTTTTACCTACAATTTCACGAATAGCAGTTTCAGCAATACCTCTCACTGACTCTTCAGCGCTACGGTTATTAAACAAAGCATCTTCAACACTCTTCAGGTTGTATTGAACCGCGAACTGCAAATCAATAATATTTTCATCATCAGTCAACATTAAAGATTCATGCAACTCTTTGCTCCGTCCTGCACCCCCTTCTGCAGAGCGATAGCCAATTTCAACGGTTCTTACCTGCTCCATATTGACCACCGTTACAGACTCAACTGGAAATGGTATATGCCAACGAGGACCAGGCATGGTGGTTTCAACATGCTTACCAAAGCGTAAAACAACGCCTCTTGATCCTTGATCAACAATATAAAAGCCTGTTGCAATCCATACCAAAAGAATTAAGCCAAATATAGGCAAAACAGCAACACTTGGCTTGTTATCTAAGGAACCACTAGGATCGGGCTTTTTACCGAACAAGGCGTTAATTTTGCGACTTAACTGACGCATCACCACATCCAAATCAGGCGGGCCTTCATTGTTGCTATTGCCCCAACCAGGATCATTTGCCATTCAAAACTCCGGTAAATCAATAAATTAAATGTATGCAGCTTCAGAAGTTCGATACTCATAAAGCCTTTGCTGATGCTCTTTTAAAGCCTGCTCTAAATACTGCAGGCCATCACCAGTTTTAGCCGAAATGAGTATTTTGCAAATTCTACCATATTCATCGTACTCTAAGCCTGGATCCAACCCTGCTGCACGGTCAATTTGATTCATCACTAAGATCTGCGAAACATTTTTGGCGCCAATTTCAGTTAATACTTTGTTAACTTCAGCGATTTGTTCATCACGATTCGTGCTTGCAGAATCTACAATATGGAGCAATAAATCTGCTTGAACCGCCTCTTCAAGCGTAGCTCCAAAAGCCTCGACTAAGGCGTGTGGTAAATGTTTGATGAAGCCAACGGTATCAGATATCACCATAGGGCCCGCATCGGCGATGTAAAGCTTTCGTGAGGTCGTATCTAAGGTTGCAAATAACTGGTCAGCCGCAAGAACTTTAGATTGGGTCAATCGATTAAATAAAGTTGATTTGCCAGCATTGGTATAACCCACCAAGGACACCGACATCACTTGAGAACGTCTGCGCGAACGGCGCTGCATGCCTCGCTGCTGTTTAAGTTTATCAAGTTTCTCTCGGAGCTGTTTTACGCGAATGCGTAACATCCGCCTATCCAGCTCCAACTGTGTTTCGCCTGGACCACCACGAACACCGATACCACCTTTTTGACGTTCTAAGTGGGTCCAACCTCGAACTAAACGTGTCGAGAGATGCTCAAGTTGCGCAAGCTCAACTTGAAGCTTGCCTTCATGGGTTTTAGCCCGCTGAGCAAAAATATCAAGAATTAAACCAGTACGATCAGCTACTCGGCACTCAAGCAATCGCTCTAAATTGCGCTGCTGGGATGGACTTAGATCATGATTAAACACTACTGCGCGTGATTCAGTAGCTTTTACCATTTCACCAAGCTCATCTGCCTTACCCGAACCGATAAAATATTTGGCATCAGGCTTTTCGCGTTTACTTTCGACGACCCCACGAATAGAGATACCTGCACTAATGGCTAGTTGTTTCAGCTCTTCCAAGCTTTCTTCATAACCCGCTTCACCAAAATCCAAGCTCACCAAAATGGCGTCGCCACTACCCTTTGGCCGATCAAGCATTACGTGACAACATCATCGACAAAATGATCACTAATACAAAAAAGCTAAACACTTAAATTACTCTTCATCTGCCCCATGAGGAATACTCACTGCACGACCTGGAACAATAGTAGAAATTGCATGTTTGTATACCATTTGTGTCACAGTGTTTTTCAACAAAATCACGTATTGGTCGAATGAATCAACCTGCCCTTGCAACTTGATACCATTCACAAGATAAATTGAGACTGGCACATGTTCCTTGCGCAAAGCATTTAAAAATGGGTCTTGTAACAACTGCCCTTTAGGATTCATGTTTTCACCTTTTTCTTGGTAATTAAATTAATAATAGCTAAAGCATATTAGCTATGACTATTGGAATATGCGGTTCGTTCTTAATAAATACAAATATGTTTAAATACAAAAAGCAGTCATACGCCTAAGTGTTTCTTCCTTACCCAAAAGATGCATCACTGCATCAACGCTGGGTGACTGACCGCCGCCAGTTAACATTACACGTAGTGGCATCGCGACCTTAGGAAACTTCAATTCATTTTTTATGACTGCCTGTTCAATCACATGATGAATAGATTCAACAGACCAGTTGGTATTAGCAAACTCTGCAAGCATCGCTTTCATAATCGGCATAACGTCTGGCGTTAAGTGCTTCTCTGCAGCTAACGCATCTAACGATGGCTTAGTATAAAAGTATTCTATGCTAATTGCTAAATCGTTCAGCGTATTAGCTCGGTCACGATATAACGCAACCACACCATTTAGATCAGGACCACCTTCAGTTTTGATACCTTTAGCAAAAAGACGTTTTTGAATATCGGCAGCTAATATACTTAAAGTAGCTTTTTTGATGTAATGTGCATTAATCCAATTTAATTTTTCAGTATTAAATTGTGCAGCTGATGGGGTGATATGGTCTAAATCAAACCAGTCACAGAATTGTTCCATACTAAAAATTTCATCATCGCCATGAGACCAGCCCAAACGTGCTAGATAATTCAATACAGCTTCAGGCAAATAACCATCTTCATGATACTGCATCACACTCACTGCACCATGACGTTTCGATAGCTTTTGGCCATCATCTCCTAAAATCATCGATAAGTGAGCATACTGAGGAATAGTCGCACCAAGGGCTTTTAGCATGTTAATTTGACGAGGAGTATTGTTGACATGATCATCACCGCGAATTACTTGTGTAATACCCATCTCCCAATCATCAACCACCACACAAAAATTATAAGTTGGTGTGCCGTCACCGCGGGCAATAATAAGGTCATCTAACTCTTCATTTGAAATAGCAATATGACCTTTAACCATGTCATTCCATTCAACCAAACCTGATTTCGGGTTTTTAAAACGCACTACAGGGTCAATGCCACTAGGTATCTCAGGAAGAACTTTACCTTCTTCAGGTCTCCAACGGCCATCATAGCGAGGCTTTATGCCCTCTTGCATCTGACGTTCACGCAAAACATCTAATTCCTCTTTGCTTGAGTAACAAAGATAAGCGTGGCCCTCACTCAACATCTTATGAATAATTTCTTTATATCTATCCATTCGCTGCATTTGGTAGAAAGGGCCCTCGTCCCAATCCAAACCTAACCATGACATACCGTCCAAAATTGCTTGGACGGCTTCAGGTGTTGATCGGGCCACATCAGTATCTTCAATCCGAAGAATAAACTGACCCTGATGTTTGCGAGCGTAAGCCCAAGAGAACAAAGCAGTTCGCGCACCGCCAATATGTAAGAATCCTGTAGGACTAGGAGCAAATCGTGTACGAACAGTCATTGTTGTGATTATCTTTAGATTAAAATTTACACAATGATTTTATCACGCAAGCTTAAGAGGAAGAAGCAAACCAAAGCAGTTTGACCAAAAAAGTCTAACCGTGATTTAATCTGATCTCGTTTAACTATCCAAGAGTTTAAATGCCTCAAGATTTAACCAATATCATCGGCTATAGTGCTGCTTTTTTGACTACGATTGCTTTTGCACCACAAGCCTATCAGTCTTGGAAAACGCGCAATCTTGAGGGAATCTCACTGCCTATGTATGCCTTATTTACTGCAGGCGTAGCACTTTGGTTCTTTTACGGGCTCTCCATTGGCAGCATGCCTGTAGTCATTGCAAATGCAATAACCCTAGTACTTTCTGCAATAGTGCTTGGATTAAAAATCCAACAAGTCTTTAAAAAGTAATTTTCTAATGATAGATAGAGTCAACCCAACCGCCACCTAGAGCTTTGAATAAGTCAACCGTAGAATTCAGCCTTGCTTGACGGCTTTGAATATAGGCTAAAGATGCATCGTTATAGACGCGCTGAGCATCAAGAACTTCCAAATAACTTACATAGCCGTATTTATAACGATTTCCTGCAATTGCTAATGCGCTACTAGCTGCATTTTTACTCTCTCCAAGAGCAGTTTCTTTTTCTGTGTTTTGACGCAGTCCGACTAAAGCGTCATTAACTTCCTCAAATGCATGTTGCACCGCACTTTCGTAGGCCGCCAACAATTGACGCTGCTGTGCAGACGCCTGATCAACTCTCGAATTTAATCGTCCCGCATCAAAAATCGGCAGATCAAGACCTAAACCACCATTCCATATCTTACTAGGCGATTTTAAGATATTACTTAAATCTTGACTTTCAAAGCCCAATCCAGCGGTAAGAGATATGGTTGGAAACAATGCTGCTTTTGCTACACCAATTTTAGCATTTGCTGAAATTAGATTTTGCTCCGCTTGACGCACATCCGGGCGCGACTCTAAAAGCTTTGAGGGCAAACCAATAGGTGGAGTTGGCGGTACTGGCAATGATTCAATATTCCCAGGTGGAATTTTTAGACTCAAATCCCCAGTCAATATAGCCAACTGATGTTCAATGACTGCACGTTGTCGAATTAGATCTGCTAATTGTGCTTTTAGGTTTGTATAAGCTGCGGAGGCTTGATTAACATCAAGCTCAGAAGATACACCAGCAGCCAAACGTTGTTTAGTCAAAGACAAGCTTTCTTCACGCGTTTTTATATTCAACTTTGAAAGCTCAATTTGAGCATCAAGACTTCGATACAATAAGTAATCTCCAGCAACTAAACTTTTGAGTGACAAATCTACTGTATCTTTAGCAAATCGAGAACCTAAAGCTTCAGCTTTAGCGGATTCCTTAGCACGGCGAAGCTTTCCCCAAAAATCAAGTTCAAATGACGTGTCTAACTGAGCGTTATAATCACTTCTAAAAGGGCTTAAACCCATCAAAGGGACAGAACCATTATCAGTGACTTTGTAACGTGTTGCCCCGGATTTTAAATCCACCTCGGGAAATAACGCAGCCCCAATCTCACGCAAAAAGCCATCGGCTTCATCGATTCTAGCAACTGCATTTTTAATATCTGTGTTATTAGCAGTAGCTTTCAACATCAAATCGTCTAAAACGACATCATGGTATAGAGTCCACCACTGACTTTTCAAAGCACTCCCTTCACTAACAACAGGTAAAGGCTCTATGTAATTAGAAGGTAGTGCTTGATCAGGCCTAACATAATTAGCCCCCATTGTTTTACATCCGACTAACATCATGCATGGCAATACAAACGACAAACCAACGATATGTCTAATTTTCATAGCGCATCTTTCTCTATAATTTCTTCGTCTTGCAAATGACCGTGTTGCCTTACATGTTTTCCACTTAGCCAGGTGAAGAATAGTGGAATGAAAATTGTTGCTACAAAGGTTGCTACAATCATCCCTCCAAAAACCCCAGTTCCCATAGAGCGTCTAGCCGCAGCGCCAGCACCGGTAGCAATAACTAATGGGAATATCCCCAAAACAAATGCCATAGAAGTCATTACAATAGGTCTAAAACGTAATCTTGCTGCTTCTATTGCAGCTTGCGCTACTGGCATCCCCTCTTCCATTTTTTGCTCAGCAAACTCAACAATCAAAATCGCGTTTTTAGCAGCTAATCCTATCAAAGTAATTAAACCAATCTGGAAGTAGATGTCATTAGGCATTCCCCTTAAGAGAACAGCAAACAATGCGCCTGCCAAAGCAAAAGGAACTGCCATAATCACTGCCAAAGGCAACACCCAAGTTTCAAATTGCGCAGCAAGAATTAAAAAGACCATAATGATTGCAAATCCAAAAGCAAACATTGCTGCTGATCCAGTGCGTTTTTCTTGGAAGGCTTGTGCAGTCCAATCAACTTTATAACCTTCAGGCAAGGTTTCTTTAGCTACACGCTCAACAATTTTAATGGCTTCACCAGAACTCACTCCAGAAGCACCACCGCCAAATACCTTGGCTGACAAAAGCCCGTTATAGCGCTCAAGCTGTTCAGCACCTAATATGTTACTTACTTTGCTTAATGCAGAGAGTGGAATCATATTGCCTGAAGGATTTGTAGATGTTGGTTGGCTACGAACATAAACCTTACCAAGATCATCTGCTTTCATTCTAAATTGCGGCTCAGCCTGTAATTGAACACGGTAGGTTCTTCCATTACGATTAAAGTCATTAACATAATATGCGCCCATCGTACTTTGCAATGTAGCGTAAATATCTGAAACCCTGACATTTTGAGAAATTGCCTTGGCTTCATCAACATCAATCATAAGCTGCGGAATTGTTGGTCTAAAGAATGTATTAATTCCAGTCAAGCTGGGTTCTTTTCTCAACGCATCTAGAAAACTATTTGTAACATTAGCAAGTTTAATTGGATCCGTATCACGTTGACTTTGAACATAAACTTCAAAACCACCTGCTGAACCAAGACCTCTAATCGCAGGTGGATTAACTGCAAAAGCCAAACCATCTGACTGACTCATTCCTATGCCAAACAGTTCGCCTACGATATCAGTCGCCGAAGTCTTACGCGCATCCCAATCCTTTAATCGCACAAACATTGTTGCTGCATTGGTCTTATTCGCTCCCGACAGCAATTCAAATCCATTGACGGCAAATTCATGCCCAACAGCTGGATCTTTAGCAATGGATGATCTAATATTTTCAGTCGTTTGAGTTGTTCTACTCAGTGTTGCACCATCCGGCATAACAACGACGGTAACAACATAACCTTGATCTTCAGCGGGGACAAAACTAGCTGGAACAATCTTAAATAGAATTGTGACGACTATAACAACAAGCATAAATATTATGCCGCCAATCAATTTATGCTTAAGCGTAAGGCCTACTGTCTTAGTATAAAGATTTGTTAATTTCAAAAAGTGAGCATTGAAGTTTCTAAAGAATGAGTTTGGGGTATCTGATTTTTTTAAAATCATTGCACATAATGCCGGCGTTAACGTCAAAGCAACAAATCCTGAAATCACAACTGCAATTGCAACCGTTACAGCGAACTGACGATAAAGCTCACCTGCAATACCCCCTTGGAATGCAACGGGTACAAACACGGCACACAAAACCAAAACAATAGCTATGACAGCCGCTGAAACCTGACTAATTGATTTAATTGCAGCTGGCAATGGAGCCAAATTCTCTTCAGACATTAAGCGTTCAGTGTTTTCCAGAACGACAATAGCATCGTCCACAACAATACCGATCGCCAAAATCATAGCGAATAAAGTTAGTAAATTAATTGAGAAGCCAAAGAGATAGAGACCTGCAAATGTACCAATCAAAGAAATTGGAACTGCAATAAGAGGAATTAAAGTCGCGCGCCAGCTCTGTAGAAACAAGAACACAACCAATACTACTAGAATTAATGCTTCACCAAATGTGTGAAACACCTCATTGATAGTTGCTTTAACAAAGTCACTAGTATCATATGGAATATTGTATTCCATGCCTGATGGAAACTGCTCTTTAAGCTCATCCATCTTAAGCTTAATGTTTTTGGCAGTATCGAGAGCATTGGCGCCTGTTTGTAAGAAAATTGGAATCGCCACGCCAGGCTTGCCATCTAAAGTCGAAGTAACATTATAATTTTGAGCGCCTAACTCAATTCTAGCTACATCTTTTAAATACAAAACACCATTTGGCCCATCTGCTCTAATGATAATGTTAGCGAATTGCGCTGGATCAACTAAACGTCCTTTCGCAGTTACTGTATAGACAAGTTGCTGAGACGCGGGCGATGGATCTTGACCAATTCGACCTGCAGCATATTGATTATTCTGAGCACTAATCGCATTTGAAATATCCGTTGTGCTAACACCTAGCTGAGCCATTCGATCTGGGCGAAGCCAAACACGCATAGAGTAATCTTGCCCACCAAAAATAGTGGCATCACCCACACCTTTTACACGCTTTATTTCATCCATAATATTAAGCGTGGCATAGTTACTCAAAAACAAACGATCGTACTGTTTATTTTTGGATGTGAGCATTACTACGAGCAGAATATCATTTGATTTTTTTTGAACAATAATACCGTTTCTACGGACATCATCTGGCAATCTCGGCGTTGCAATATTGACCCTATTACTGACATTAAAAGTGGCCTGATCAACATTCGTTCCTATATCAAATGTTGCTGTAATAACAAGCGTACCGCTCGAGTCAGAACTAGAACTAAAATAGAGTAAATTATCTACTCCGCTCAATTGTTCCTCTATTGGCGCAGCTACAGTTTTTGATAACGTATCAGCACTTGCGCCTGGATAAACCGCAGTAATCGTGACTGTTGGAGGTGCAATTTGTGGGTATTGAGCTATCGGCAATTTTAATGATGCCGCAAGACCAGACAACACAATAATTATTGATAATACAGAGGCAAAAATTGGCCTTGTAATAAAAAACTTGGTGAAATTTTTCATAATGGACTACTTAACGTTTGTAGATTGATTATTGGAGTTTGTTGATCCAGCTGATAATGGATTAGGCTGCACAAGCGCTCCTGGACGAATCTTAATAAGATTATCTGTAATCACTTTATCTCCTACCTTCAAGCCACCTAATACAACCCAGTCAGTCCCGAGCCAACCACCTTCTTTAATAGGATGAACTACAGCTACTACCTTACCGTCCTTATCGCTCTCTGCAACAAATACAAACTTGCCCTGATCTCCAGTTAAGACAGAGGTTTGTGGTACTAAAAAAACACCATTACGAGTACCAGTCGTAATGCGAGCTCTTACAAACTGTCCCGGTAATAACTGATGGTCATCATTGTCGAAAACTGCTCTCAACTGCTCTGTTCCTAGAGCTGGGTCGATTTGACTCGCTGAAAAATTCAACGCTCCTTTTTTCTTGTACTCATCTCCATTCGGAAGTATTAAAGTCACTTCTTTTACATTTTTTCCTGCTACATGTCCTCCGAGTTCGGCAATCTCACTATCTGATAAGCTAAACCTTACCCAAATTGGAGAGATTTGAGATACAGTAGTCAAAAGACTAGTGTTTGCTGAAACTAAAGCACCTTCAGAGAGCTGAAAGCGCCCTGATACACCAGTTAAAGGCGATAAAACTTTTGTATATGAAAGGTTTAATTCGGCCGCTTTAACATTGGCTAGCGCTTGCTGAAGAAGTGCCACTGAAGTCGTTTTTTCACTCAACGCATTGTCATAATCACGCTGACTAATTGACTGGCTTGTTAACAGTGCTTTCAAACGAAGTTCTTCACGCGTTGCTTGCTCAACACGTGACTGCTGAGCCTCAAAGGCAGCCTTGGCCTGTTGCAATGCGATTTGATATGGAACAGGGTCAATTAAAAACATTTCTTGCTCAGCCTTAACAGGCTCTCCCTCGACGTATAAGCGCTTAATTAAAATGCCGCCAACACGAGGACGAATCTCCACTTCTTTAGCCCCCTCAGTTTGCGCAACAGCTTCCGCAGTAATAGGGACATTAGTAGGTTTAACAGCCAAAACGCTCACTGGCATAGCCATGCCAGCAGAAGGATTTGGACTTTCATCTTTTTTGCCACATGAAGCTAAACCCATACTAACTATCAAAATGGTCGCCGTGAGCCCCATCCATGATGGTTTAGTGTTAGGCAGGCTAAATATCTGGGTAGGCATTCTTAACTCCATGTCTTTTAAAAGATTATTGAATCTACAGCTTGTTTACATACATATTTGTATGTATATTATATACAAACAACGATGTATGTAAATGTGTTTATTGAGCATGAACAGCATGTTCAATAAAAGATAGATACGCAGATAGGAAAACGAAATCGTGGTTAGAAAAACAAAAGAAAATACTGAATTAACAAGACAGCAAATTATCAACGCAGCACGCGAAGCTTTTCTAACTCGCGGTGTAAGCCGAACTAGTATGGAACAAATAGCAACGCTCGCGGGTGTAACACGCGGGGCAATTTATTGGCATTTTAGCAATAAGACTGAACTATTTAGAGCAATGAGAGAACAGGTCTTCCTTCCACTTATTGATAGAATGGATGACAATTTACTGATTGAAAATAATGATGACCCACTAGGGCAAATTGGTAAATTTCTATACGGAACAATAGAAGCGCTTAATGACTCCATTCAAACTCGCCAAACCTATGAAATTATGATGGTCAAATGTGAGTATGTTGAAAGCCTTGCTCAAGTACTTGAACAAATTTTATGTAATTGTGAACAAATTACCAAAAAAATTGAACAACTTTATGAGCGCGCACAAAAAAGCGGTCAACTCAAATCAACTGATTCAGTAGCAATCCTTGCAATGGATACCCATCTTTTCTTTAGTGGACTAATGCATCTTTGGGTAAAGGATTTAGATTCCAAACATTATCGTAACAAAGCGTTAGAATTAATTACCAATCACATCAATTTGCGTAGAAAATGAGAAAGCCATCAATTAACATTCCAAGCAAAACAATCAAGTCATATCAAGAAAGATCTCACGTGCCCAATTTTATTGTCGCTGCCCTTTATAAGTTCGCAAAATTAAATGATTACAAAGAAATTCAACCAAAGTTACTCGCTTTCTGCATTGCTCAAAATATAAAAGGAACGCTTCTTTTAGCGGAAGAAGGTATTAACGGCACCGTCGCTGGAAGCCGCACTGAGATTGATGCGCTCATTGAATATCTCAAGAAAGATCCTCGGCTAAAAGATATCGAACATAAAGAATCCTACGCAAATGAAATGCCGTTCTACCGCATGAAAGTAAGGATTAAGAAGGAAATTGTCACCTTGGGCGTCGATGGCATAGATCCGAACTATAAAGTGGGTACTTATGTAAAGCCACAAGATTGGAATGCACTAATTTCTGACCCTGATGTCATATTGATTGATACCCGAAACGATTACGAGTACGACATCGGCACATTCAAAGGGGCTATAGATCCTAAAACCACTACATTCCGTGAGTTTCCTGAGTATGTAAGCAAAAATTTAGATGCTAAGCAGCATAAAAAAATTGCGATGTTTTGTACTGGTGGAATACGTTGTGAAAAAGCCAGTTCATTCATGATCGAGCAAGGATTTGAAGAAGTTTATCACTTGCAAGGCGGTATTTTAAAATATCTAGAAGAGGTTCCAAAAGAAGAAAGCTTGTGGGAAGGCGAATGTTTTGTATTTGACCAACGCGTATCAGTAAAGCACGGCCTAGAGATTGGTGATTACGACCAATGTCACGCATGCCGCCACCCACTGTCTCCTGCAGAAATGCAAAGCGAACAATATGTCGCAGGCATCTCATGTCCTCATTGTTTTGACAAGCTCACCGAAGAAAAAAGATCGAGTGTGACTGAGCGCCAAAAACAAATTGCCCTTGCCAAAAAACGTGGTGAAGCTCACATTGGCAAAGTCATTAAAAAAACCATTTAAAAAAAGAAAAAACTTTATTCATTCTATAAGAAAATATAATGCAAGATATTGAATTCATCATAAATACAGAATACATTGAACTATGCAATTTGCTTAAACTAGTTGACCTAGCGGACAGTGGCGGAAGAGGCAAAGCCATGGTCGCTGAAGGACTAGTTAAGGTTGATGGAGCGCTAGAACTACGCAAAACAGCGAAGATCAAACCTGGTCAAGTCATCGAATGCGAAGGTAGGCGCATATTAATTAGCGTAGACCCTCATGCTGAAATCAAACCTCCCAAAGTAAAAACACCAAAAGTCAGAGGCAAAGGTCAGCCAAATCGGAGAAGTGGCGAAGGCCTCAAACAAATTGGTACAAAGCCCACCAAAAACAATAATGCAAAAGCATCCACCAAAAACAACGAAAAGAAGTCTCCGTGGCACTAAAATCAACCATTTACAAAGTTAACCTTCAAATATCTAACATGGACAGCAATTACTATGCTGCTCATAACTTAACGATTGCGAAACACCCCTCTGAAACAGAAGAACGCTTGATGGTCAGATTAATTGCTTTTGCATTATTTGCAAGTGACCGTATTGCCTTTGGTAAAGGGTTGAGCGATGATGAAGAGCCTGACTTGTGGCAAAAGGATTTAACAGGTGCAATTGAACTTTGGATAGAAGTTGGCCTGCCTGATGAACGCGTTCTTCGCAAAGCTTGTGGGCGATCAAACCAAGTGGCGGTATTGCTATATGGAGGCCGTAATGCCGAAATTTGGTGGGACCAAAACAGCAAGGCTCTACTCAAGCTCAATAATTTAATTGTGGTTAACTTAACCACTACAGCAGAGCTAGCTGATGCAGCTAATAGAAATATGAATGTCAGCTGTATGATTCAAGATAATGATATGCTGGTCACGCACGATGCAGGTAGCTTTTCAATTTCACCCGCTGTGTTAAAACCTTTAAATTAAGGATTTTTCTGCATAAATTCTTTGTAAATGTTACGCTCTTTAAGACAATCAGAGCTTGTTTTGTCTGGACAAGTTTCTCTGAGTTTACAAAAACATGTTTTACCCATCGTTTGTTCTAAAAGATTTAGCGACGATTGACTGTTTTCTAATGGTTGACTCATTCCTTACCTTACTTTCGTTTTTCATAAAAACTTATTCAACTGTATATTTTATTTGAGTCTAAAGCCATCAAAATAGTTCTGAAATCAAATTCGACACCCAAAATAATCAAACATTATTAGCCAGAAACACGCTAATCAGCGTGACACAAGCCTGCTTATTAGGCAAAATACTACTTTTACCAATTTAGGCTTTAAGTGATATTGCCAAAAATAATCATACAAAGCCTAACACTCTAAAAACAAAAATATTTACGTATTTTAGTGAATGAAAAATAAAAAACGTAGATAGATGGAGAGATTCTTTATGTCAGCCCATGTAATTCCTTTCGAAAACCTGCGTAACGTTGATGTGCCTTCTGTAGGTGGCAAGAATGCATCACTAGGAGAAATGATTTCGCAGCTTTCTGCAAAAGGCGTTCGCGTTCCCACCGGCTTCGCGACAACTGCCGATGCATACCGTGAGTTTTTGGCACAAAATGGTTTGGATGCCAAAATCGTTGCGGCTCTCGAATCACTTAACGTGGATGACACTATTGCTTTAGCTAGTTGTGGCAAACAAATTCGCGAATGGATTATGGCGGCACCCTTCCCTGCAGCACTTGAAAAAGCTATTGCAGATAACTACGAGACACTTACAGCAAAATCTGGCAATGGTGCCACATTTGCTGTGCGCTCATCAGCAACAGCTGAAGACTTACCTGATGCTTCATTTGCTGGACAACAAGAATCTTTCTTAAACATTCAAGGTTTGGACAATATACTCCACGCAATTAAAGAAGTATTTGCGTCTTTGTACAATGACCGCGCGATTTCTTATCGTGTTCACAAAGGCTTTGTTCATGCAGATGTTGCTTTATCTGCTGGTGTTCAACAAATGGTACGCAGTGATATCGGCTGTGCTGGGGTGATGTTTACTATCGACACAGAGTCAGGCTTCCAAGACGTTGTATTTATTACTTCTTCTTATGGCTTGGGCGAAACAGTTGTTCAAGGTGCGGTAAATCCTGACGAATTCTATGTTCACAAACCACTACTAGCTCAAGGAAAACCTGCGATTGTTCGCCGAACCATGGGTTCTAAACTTATCAAAATGGTGTTCAGTGATGCAACGCAAGCAGGAAAAAGTACACATACCGTTGATGTTGAAGCTATTGATAGCGATCGTTACTCACTTACCAATGATGATATTTTGGAGTTAGCTCGTTACGCGATGATTATTGAATCGCATTATGGCTGCCCAATGGATATTGAATGGGGTAAAAATGGTGTTGATAACAAGCTGTATATCCTGCAAGCACGTCCTGAAACAGTTAAGTCGCAAGAAGCAAATAACAACGTTACTGAAACATTCACATTAGAAAAACATGCCGCTAAACCGATGGTGGTTGGCCGCGCGGTGACCCAAAAAATCGGCACAGGGCCGGTGCGAATCGTTCTTGATCCTGCTGAGATGCACTTAGTTCAACCCGGCGATGTCCTAGTAGCTGACATGACAGATCCTAACTGGGAACCTGTGATGAAACGCGCTAGCGCTTTGGTAACTAATCGTGGCGGACGAACTTGCCATGCTGCGATTATCGCACGTGAATTAGGTATTCCAGCGATTGTTGGCTCTGTAAATGCAACTGATGTACTTCGTGAAGGCGAAGTAGTAACCGTTTCATGCGCTGAAGGTGAGTCAGGCTTCGTGTATCATGGCGCACTTCCATTCTCAGTAAGCACTCAAGCAAGCGCCGCTCTGAGCAAACCTCCATGCAAAATCATGATGAACGTAGGCAACCCAGACATGGCCTTTGGATTTGCCAAGACTCCTAATGATGGTGTTGGCCTTGCACGTCTTGAATTTGTTATTAACAATATGGTTGGCATTCATCCAAAAGCAATTTTGAATGTTGATGCAATGCCTGCACCAATGCAAACCATTATCAGAAACCGTGCACGTGGCTACGCTAGCCCTACTGACTTCTATATAGAGAAAGTAGCGGAAGGCGTTGCGACTATCGCTGCAGCCTTTTATCCAAAGCCAGTAATCGTCCGTACTTCCGACTTCAAATCGAACGAGTATAAAAAATTAGTTGGTGGTGATATTTACGAGCCAGATGAAGAAAACCCAATGATTGGATTCCGTGGTGCTGCACGTTACATGGCAGAAGACTTTAAAGAGTGCTTTGCAATGGAATGTAAAGCAATGAAAAAAGTTCGTGATGAAATGGGTTTGGTGAATGTTGAAATCATGATTCCTTTTGTACGAACTTTAGACGAAGCTAAGGCTGTAACAGAAATTTTAGCCGCCAATGGCTTAAAACGTGGCGAAAACGGCCTACGTCTCATCATGATGTGTGAAATTCCTTCTAATGCACTTCTTGCTGAGCAGTTCTTAGAATACTTTGATGGATTCTCTATCGGCTCTAACGATTTAACGCAATTAACTCTAGGTATGGACCGAGACTCTGGCATCCTGGCTGACGGCTTTGATGAACGTAACGATGCAGTCAAAGTCCTATTACGCATGGCGATTAGTACTGCAAACCGCTTGGGTAAATATGTAGGTATCTGCGGTCAAGGCCCTTCAGATCATCCTGATTTTGCTCAATGGCTAGTTAATGAAGGCATCCAATCAGTATCACTCAACCCTGACACCGTTGTAGCTACTTGGCAAAAATTGACAAAAAACTAAGCACCCAACCTAGTGAAACGTTCCGCTTTCTTTATCTCTGATAGCACTGGCATGACTGCCAGTGCATTAGGGAAGTTGCTCGAGCATTTTCCGCATACTGAATTCACCCAAGTTCGCCTTCCTTTTACAGATACTCCAGAAAAAATTGAAGTAGCTAAATCTACAATTGCAAAAGCAACAGAGCAAGATGGTGTTCGTCCGGTAGTCATTATGTCGCTTGGTAACTCCGTGCTACGCTCATCACTTAAACAAGTTGATGCTTACTATATAGACCTATTCAATACATTTATTGACCCACTAGGCGTTGAACTTGGAGAACAACCGTTAACAGGCTCAGGCATTGCTCACGGTGCAATGGGAAGTAATTATGCAGACCGTATGGAAGCAATTAACTTTACGCTTAACCATGACGATGGTATGACAAATAGCGGCTTAGAAGAGGCACAGGTCATTTTAGTGGGAGTTTCACGTTGTGGAAAAACCCCTACTAGTATTTATTTAGCCATGCAATTCGGAATTAAAGCGGCCAACTATCCATTGATTCCAGAGGACTTTGAACGTGGTAGCTTACCAGCAGCTCTGAGAAATCACATACACAAGATATTTGGATTAACAATCAAACCAGAACGCTTGCATTCGGTACGAAACGAGAGAAGACCCGACAGTAAATATGCATCGCTTGAAAACTGTAGAAAGGAAGTAGAAACAGCTGAGGGATTGATGCGTAACGCTGGCATTACTTGGGCAGACTCAACTAGTCGTTCTATTGAGGAGCTCTCAGCAATCATATTGCAACGCCTTGGTATACAACAAAAATAAAAAGCTTAGTAAACGTTAAGCTCTATATATTTCCTGAAATTCCAGCAACCAATGGAGACTCATCCATTAAAGCAATTTGCTCTCTTAGTTCCAATATCTTATTCTGCCAATAATGCTGAGTATTAAACCAAGTAAATGCCATTTTAAATGCGGGGTCATCCCATCGTTTTGCAAGCCAAGCAGAATAATGAATAAGTCGTAAAGTTCTTAAACCTTCAATCAAGTAAAGCTCACGTGGATTAAACTCGTAAAAATCTTCATACCCCAACAAAATTTCATTAAATTGCTTCTGCATCTCATCCCTTTCTCCAGAAAGCATCATCCATAAATCCTGAATAGCTGGACCCATGCAACTATCATCAAAGTCCACAAAGTGCGGACCTTTATCAGTCCAAAGCAAATTACCCATATGACAATCCCCGTGTAGCCTTAGTATGGCTACATCACCTGCTCTATCATAACAACGTTTTACGCCATCTAAAGCCTGCGCAACAACGCCTCGATAAACGACTTCAAGCTCTTTAGGTAACAAGCCTTCATTTAGCAGGTATCTACTGGGTTCTTCGCCAAAAGTGTCGATATTTAAGGTTGGGCGATGTCTAAAATCACTCAACGCACCTAAACTATGAATACGTCCAATAAATCGCCCTATCCATTCAAGCACCCCTGCTTGGTCTAACTCTGGTGCACGACCACCATGCTTAATGAAAATAGAGAAACGAAAGTTTTGGTAAGTGAATAAAGTCTTGCCTTCGATTGATATTGGGGCAACTGCTGGAATTTCTGCATCAGCCAAAATCTTAACAAATTGATGCTCTTCAAGGATTGCAGCATCATTCCAACGATTTGGGCGATAGAACTTTGCGACAATAGGTGAGTCATCTTCAATACCGATTTGATAAACGCGGTTTTCATAACTATTGAGTGCTAGCAAACGACCATCTGAAGCAACGCCAACGCTATCAATTGCATCAAGGATAAGATCTGGAGAAAGATTTGAAAATGGGATGGTAGTTTGAGCCATCCCGTATTTTACATCTTATCGCGGCTTACTTTAGGAATGGTTTGATTTTGCCCATAATTTCATCGGAAGCTGGATCAACATCACTACTATAAGCATAGACTTGCTTGGCCCCAGGTAATATAACGTACTTGTAGAAATTCCACATAGGTGCTTGCTTAGTGATAGCAATCAACTGTTTATGCAGAGGGTTGACATTAGGACCGGTAACCGATGTTTTAGTAATCATCGGGAATTTAACCGAATAGGTATTTATGCAAAAATCGCCAACCTCTTTATCCGTTGCTAACTCTTGTCTAAAATCATTAGAAGGAAAGCCAACAACCAACAACCCTTTTGATTGATAGCGCTTATACAAAGACTCAAGCGTTTCAAACTGCGGAGTGAAGCCACATTTACTAGCGGTATTCACTACAAGAATGGGCTTATCTTGATAATCGCAAAAGTTAATCTTTCCTCCTTGCAAGGTTGTGAATTGGTGATTATATAAATCAGGACAAGCGGCAAAGCTAGTGCTAGATAAAGCCATCAATAAAACTCCAAGACAAATCTTCAACATTACTTCACTCCCTAATATCAATACATAATGATGTTTTATACGACTTGGACTAAGCTAAATGGTTCATGAAAAAAAAGAATAACTAGGCTTGTAGATAAGTAGGCTAGGCGCTAATATTCTGCAATCGATTGAAAAGAGGTGCGTTGTGGATATTAATGTTGGCGAGATATATGGCAAACAGACCACCGGCAAGTTTGTGATGTATAACGTGCTTAAGGTAAGCAAGAGCATTATTACTCTTCAAAACATTGACAACCCATTAAGCCTCTTTGAAACAACTGCGGATAAACTTAACTCATCAGGATATATTCGCATCAGCCAAACACCTTATATCGACTTGAATGCAACAACACCTAAACGTCGAAAAGCCGTAAAAAAACCATCTCGCTGCCCAATGACGTTGGACTTCTTAGAAGATAGAGCAGACAGTGAACGCCCTTCCCCTATTATGCCTGACTTATTTACCACTCAATCTTGAGGTGGCCCACCCCAGAGGTCGTGCCCATCCGCATCATAAATTTGGACTTCAACAAAGTCACCAGGTGTTAAGCCTTCAGCATCTGCCAAATACACAACACCATCAATTTCAGGCGCATCAGCCTTAGTACGGCCAATCGCTTCTATGTTGCCTTCTTCGTCTTCCACAATCTCATCGACAAGCACTGTTTGCATAGTGCCAATTTTAGATTGTAGCTTAGCGGCACTAATACGTTCTTGGACTTCCATAAAGCGCGCTAGACGCTCTTGTTTAACTTCTTCAGGCACTTGGTCTGGAAGTGCATTGGCTGAAGCCCCATCAACAGCAGAATAAGTAAAGCAACCAACGCGATCCAACTGCGCCTCTTCTAGGAAATCGAGCAACATTTGGAAGTCGTCTTCTGTTTCACCTGGGAAACCAGCAATAAAGGTACTTCGCACTGTAATATCAGGACAAATATCACGCCAAGCCTTGATGCGAGCCAAGTTATTTTCGCTACTTGCTGGGCGTTTCATCGATTTAAGAATGCGCGGGCTAGCATGTTGGAATGGCACATCTAAATAAGGCAAAATCAAGCCGTCAGCCATTAAAGGAATGACTTCATCCACATGCGGATATGGGTAAACATAGTGCAAACGCACCCAAATGCCCAATTCACTAAGTGATTTTGTGAGCTCAGTCATGCGCGTCTTGACTGGGCGACCATTCCAAAAACCGCTTCGGTACTTCACGTCAACACCATAAGCAGAAGTATCTTGTGAAATAACGAGAATTTCTGACACGCCCGCATTGACAAGGTTTTCAGCCTCATTCAACACTTCACCTACTGGACGGCTCACTAAATCGCCACGCATGCTTGGAATAATACAGAAGCTACAACGGTGATTACATCCTTCTGAAATCTTTAAATAGGCATAATGACTTGGCGTTAAACGCACGCCTTGCGCCGGTACTAGATCAACATACGGATCATGCGGTTTAGGCAAGTTAGCATGGACAGCTGTCATCACTTCTTCAAGCGCATGCGGGCCCGTTACAGCAAGCACACTAGGGTGTGCCTTTTGCACAACACCACTTTTCGCGCCCAAGCAACCAGTCACAATCACTTTGCCATTTTTGTTGATGGCTTCACCAATTGCATCAAGTGATTCTTCAACTGCGCTATCAATAAAACCACAAGTATTCACCACAACCAAATCAGCATCTTCATAAGTGCCCGATATTTCATAGCCTTCAGCACGCAATTGGGTGAGAATACGCTCTGCATCAGAGCCAGCTTTAGGGCAACCAAGTGAGACGAAGCCCACTTTTGGTGTATTGTTTGAACTCATGAAAATTAACCTAATTTAATATTAAAAATGTATATCATTGCAATCGCTTGGCTTTACGTCACCTTCTTAATGGCAGCTACTGAATCCAGTGTTACTGCTGGCATTTTAACCTTTGTATTTTATGGTTTAATGCCTTGTGGTTTACTCATTTGGATTCTAGGTGCACCACAAAGAAAACGTAAAAAAGCCCTACTCGAGGAAGAACTTAGTCAGCCAGATGGAGCCGATTCCCAAGCCGATTAAAATAATTTGAGCTATGGTTTCTTTTAATTCAGTACGTTTATGCAACCCAGGGATTAAATCAGCAACCGCCACATAGAGCATACTTGACGCTGCCAAACCCAAAATTGTGGAAATCCAATTTTGTACTGTTTGTAAGGAAAAATATGCCAGTATCCCTCCAACAACCGTTGCCATGCTTGAAAATAAATTAAAAAATAAAGCCTGCTTTTTACTATATCCTGAATGAAGCAAAATTAAGAAATCCCCTACTTCTTGCGGAATTTCATGCGCAATAATCGCTATCGCCGTCACCGCACCAAGTCTAATATCGATCATAAAAGCTGCTGCAATTAAAATTCCATCCACAAAGTTATGAAAGGTATCCCCCACCATAATCATCATGCCACTTCGACCTGAGTCATGGTGATGCATATGTGAATGTTGTTTAATGATAGCGGGTGACTTTCCTGTCAATTCTTTGAATCTTTTGGTTTGAGTTTCTTCATGACTTCTGACTTCATACGTTGGACAATCTTTTTCTGTATGCATGGCGTGCGCTTCACAGTGTTCCCCATGACAGTGACGCCACAATACTAACTTTTCTAGAACAAAGAATAACAAGATACCAAAAAGCACAATTGCTGCCATATTTTCAACGCTACTTGCTTCATGGAAAGCGTGTGGCAGTATCTCAAGAAAGACTGCACCCAACATTGCGCCAATTGCATAACTGATAAGCATTGGAATCCATTGCGTACGTGCATTAAGGGCAACTAAACCAGCGCAAAGTACACTTAGCGTCCCACCAAGCAAGCTTGAGACAATAATCCAAGTTAATGTAGGTATGTGTATGTTAAGCATTTATGGTGAGCTTTGTTTGAATTTTACAAGTGTTAAATTTTAATATTATAAACGAGGTATCAAGACTTACTCATTCTAACCAAATCATAGTAGCCATGCGTCCTGTAATACCATCGCGCCTATATGAAAAGTATTCAGATTCGTTACTATAAGTACAATCATCGCCACCGTAGATTTCAGGAACACCCTGTTTTCTAAGTCGCGTTTTAGCAATAAGATATAAATCACATAACCATTTATCGCCAGATACTTTAAAGGCCTGCTCAAATTGCGCATCTTGCAAAATAAAGGCAGAACGAACTTCACTCCCGACCTCAAAAGCATTAGAACCAATTGCTGGACCGAGCCAAGCCATCAAGTCACCTTGTTTTAGTTTCATTGACTTAATAGTTTCTTCAATCACGCCATTACATAAACCACGCCAACCAGCATGGATAGATGCGACTGCAGTTCCTTGTTTATTACAAAGCAAAACAGGCAAACAGTCAGCGGTCATAATCACACAAACAACATTTTTCTTTTTAGTAAAAGAAGCGTCGGCATCTTGATTATATGTAATTTCAGCAGCATCAATCACGTTAATACCATGCACTTGGTTAAGCCACTTAGGTTCTGATGGCAGATACTTCCTCAACATCTTACGATTTTCTAGAACACATAAAGCATTATCCTGCACATGCTCAGCCAAATTCAAACTGTCAAACGGATTAAGGCTAACGCCACCATTACGCGTAGTTTGAATAGCTTTCACACTTGGTGGAGCAGGCCAATTAGGAATAATAAAATCAGCTTTATTCAATGTCTTCTTCACCATCTTCAATCAAATCGAAATCATCTTCGTCATTGAAATCAGCATCTTCATAATCTTCATCTGATAAATAAGGATCTTCACTAAACTCGAATGGTTCCTCAAAGGGCTCATCTTCATGGCGCATGGCTTCTAATAAAGCTTTCATATCGTCAGCCAATTCGATTTGCCATTCCATTGGCTCATTAGTGTCTGGATGAATCAAACCCAACTTAATGGCATGAAGTGCTTGTCTATCAAAGCCTTGAACAAAATCTTTGAGGGTTTGTGTCATAGCCTTTAAAGGAATAATGCCCTTGTAACCATATACTGAATCTCCAACAATAGGAGCTTTTAAGAACTGCATATGGACACGAATTTGATGTGTACGTCCAGTCTCTAAATTACAACGCATATAGGTATGCACAGCAAAGCGCTCTAAAACTTCGTAACGAGTCACCGCTGGTTTACCCATTTTATTAATCGCCATTTTGGTCCGCGAATGCGAATGACGCCCAATTGGTTGATCTATTTTCCCGTTACGCCAAACTTGTCCCCAAACTATGGTCCGGTACTCGCGCTTTACGGTCCGTGACTGTAACTGACGAACAAGGCTGGTTTGCGCAGCCAAGGTTTTAGCTACAACTAATAAGCCACTAGTATCTTTGTCTAAACGATGCACGATTCCTGCACGAGGCAAGTCTTTAGAATGAGGCACATGATGCAAAATAGCATTCAGTAAAGTACCATTCCAGTTACCTGCTGCTGGGTGCACTACCATGCCTGCTGGCTTATTGATCACTAGAATATGATTATCTTCATAGACAATATTTAATGGGATATCTTCAGCAAGAAAGGCATTATTTTCTGGATTTTCTTGGGCATAAACTAGTACCTTTTCACCACCCCAAACTTTGCTTTTAGATGTACTCGCTTCATCATTTAGCGTCACTAAGCCATTTTTAATCCAAGCTTGCAAGCGAGAACGAGAGTGCTCAGGTAGCATACGTTGCAATGCTTGATCTAAACGCAATCCTCCCAAATCTTGTGGGATAATAAGAGCAATAGGTGTGTTTTGAGTCATCAGTTATAATCAGTTAAAAGTTAAATCAATCAAATTTTTTAGGTATTTAAATAAATGAAATACAGTTTAGCGTTTTTTGTAGCAATATGGATCACAGGTTGCAGTATTTTTGGTGCGCCAACCGCAATCGATGAAACTAAAGGCTGGCCTGCTGACCGTATTTATCAAGAAGCTGATACTAAAATCCGTGATAAGGATTTCGAAAAAGCCATCAAATATTTCCAAATTTTAGAGTCTCGCTATCCTCACGGAAAATATGCTGCACAAGCTCAACTCGAAACAGCTTATGCTTATTATAAAAAATCAGATCCAGTTTCATGTACTGCAGCAGCTGAGCGTTTTATCAAACTACACCCCAACCATCCTAACGTAGACTACGCATATTACATGCGTGGGCTTGCAAGCTTCACAGAACGTGGCGCCATAGAGAAACTTACTAGTCAAGAAATTAACGATCGCGACCCTAAAGCCATGAATGCATCATTTTTAGCATTCAAGGAACTTATTACTCGTTATCCTGATAGCCGATATGCAAAAGACAGTGCATTACGTATGACCTATCTTGTTAATGCCCTTGCAGCTCACGAACTCCACGTGGCGCGCTATTATATGAAGCGCAAAGCTTACTTAGCTTCTGTGAATCGTTGCAAATATGTGCTTGAGAACTATCCACAATCAACAAGTTTAGAAGAGGCACTAGTCATTATGGTTAGCGCTTATGATTTCCTTGATTTGCAAGATCTTAAGGAGGACACAATGCGCATTCTAAAAACCAATTACCCAGATAGCAAAATGCTTGGCAAAGGAGTACCTGAAGATGAACGGGTTTGGTGGAAATTCTGGGATAGCTTATAAAGTTGATTAAAGGGATGTCATACAAAAAAGCACCGCGATATAGACGGTGCTTTTTTATTAGCACTTATATTTAACTACGCGTTTTTTTCTTAGAAGTTCTTTTCGCAATCTCAAGGCCTGATGCTTTATGCTTCCCTTGCTTAGCTTCGTCATTCTTACGCGCATTCAATTCAGCACGCTGGGCGGTTTTACGGCGACGCATGCTTACAATACCCTCACCTTGAATGCGCTTATCAGGTTCAGCGAATGGATTATCTCCTTGATTAAACTGCACTCTCAAAGGCGTACCAGTAAGTTGGAATGTCTTACGGAACACACCTTCTAAAAATCGTTTATAGGTATCCTTAACACCTTCGACATGGTTACCATGAATGACCACAATAGGTGGATTACTCCCACCTTGATGAGCATAACGCAATTTCGGACGAATACCCTTACTGATAGGTGGTTGATGCTGTGCAATCGCATCAATCAATACACGCGTTAATTGTGGAGTTGAAAGCTTAGCCATTGCAGCTTTATAAGCCCCATCAACTGATGTAAACAGTTCAGGCAACCCTTTTTTACGTAAAGCTGAAATATAATGGAATTTAGCAAAATCTAAGAATTGTAATTTTCTGTCAATTTCACGTTTAATCCAGTCTCTTTCATCTTCTTTTAACCCATCCCATTTATTAATAGCAACCACCAAAGCACGACCAGTTTCAAGTATGTAGGCTGCAACATGAGCATCTTGCTCTGTAATACCCTCTTGCGCATCGACCACCAAAATTGCGACGTTTGCCTCTTCAATCGCTTGAATGGTTTTAATAACAGAGAATTTTTCAATCGCTTCAAATATCTTGCCACGCTTGCGCACACCGGCGGTATCGATGATGGTGTAATGCTTGCCATTTTTCTCTAAATCAATATAAATAGAGTCGCGCGTTGTACCAGGTTGATCAAACGCAATCACTCGTTCTTCACCAAGCAATGCATTAACCAAGGTTGACTTACCAACATTTGGTCGACCAACTATCGCCACTTTAGGCGCATCATCTTCATTGAAAGGTTCTTTTTCATCAGGCTCCGCAAAAGGCTCTAGTGCTAATTCAACTAAATCACGAACACCTTCTCCATGTGCCGAAGAAATAGAAAGTGGATCTCCCAACCCTAATTCATGAAATTCTGCGCTTACAACAGCACGTTGCATACCCTCTGTTTTATTCACTGCTAATAAGACTGGGCGCTGGCTTTTCCGTAATCTGTTAGCAATCACTTTATCCTGAGGACTAACACCTTGACGTCCGTCCACCACAAAAACAATCACATCAGCTTCATCAATTGCAAGCAATGTTTGGCGAGCCATTTCTTTCATGATGCCTGAATCTGCAGTTGGCTCAAAACCACCTGTATCAACCACCAAATAAGGCTTATCACTCCCTGTGCCACGTCCATAATGGCGGTCGCGTGTCAGGCCTGGAAGGTCTGCAACTAAGGCATCTCGGCTTTTAGTCAGTCGATTAAAAAGTGTAGATTTTCCGACGTTAGGTCGGCCTACGAGAACAATGGTGGGTAACATAACTACTTAATTGATATGGCGTAAATGCCACCCTTACGAGTTTGTGCAATGAGTGTTCTAGAACCTACAGCCAGCATTTGTGGCATGATTGCTGATTTTTCAGTTTGAATCCTTGCAGAAAAATTACCATCTTCACGACTTAAAAAGTGGATATATCCTTCAACATCTCCAACAGCAATCAAGCTCCCCATTGGCAAAGGCGCCGTAATACGACGTTCTTTCAAATCTCCTTGACGCCAAAAAGTTTTACCTGTGCTGTAATCCAATGCATAAATTGCGCTACTAGAATGAGAGACATAGACTTTAGCATCTTCAGCATCTAGGCCCGTATAGCTAGGAATATCACGAGCCCACGCAACACGTCCTGAAGCGCGATCAATGGCCGCTACCTTTCCTTGATAGGCAACGGCATAAACCAAACTGCCATCCACTACAGGTAAGCTTGTGATATCGGCAATACGTTCAATTTCGGTGGTTCCTTTAGGCTGTGCAACTGACACTTCCCATATCACTTTGCCGTCTTCAACGCGAAGAGCAATGAGCTTACCCCCAGCAAAACCAGCATACGCCGCACCTCCATCTAGTGCAACACCAGCACTACTTCTTAAAGATAATGCAGGTGTAGCTCGCTCATAAACCCACTTTCTTGATCCATCAGCAACATTTAAACCAAAGATACGACTATCAACACAACGCACTACAACCACACCAAAGTCAGCTTTAGGTGCGCTTAAGATTTGGCTACTCACTTTAGATTTCCAAAGTAACTTTCCTGATAAATCGTAAGCTAAAACATAACCTTTTGACGTACCAAGCAACAACAAATTACCACCAAAACCAACACCACCAGAAATAGGTTCGCCAGTATTTATTCGCCAAGCCTGCTTTCCATCATTTACATTTAATTTAACGAGTTCGCCATTGGCGCTTGCAGCATAAACAAAACCATTATCAGTGACTGCAGTGAGATCAAAATCGAAGTTATCACCTAAATGCTTACTCCAAAGCATTTTTACATTGGCAGTTGTTTTAATGACATTTAAATCAGAGGGCGTTTCAGTACTTTCACGACCAAACATTCGTTCTGATAAATCATCTTTGAGATCTGTTATTGATGAACATGCGCTAAGCGCAAATACGCTTATAAGCATAACTAGTTTCAGAAATTTCAACACTAATTCCCCAAAGCCTCTAATTTATGCTGTGTAAATTTCAATAGATGACCTTGTGCATCAAGCTTCTCAAGCGCCTCTTTATAAGCCGCTTTAGCTTCCTCTGGTTTACCTTGCGCAACCAAAACATCGCCTTTTAGGTCTGAGAATAAACCATCAAAACCTGTTGTATGCTTTTCGCTAAGTGTTTTTAATGCACCTATATAATCTTTCTCTTCAACTTGTAAAGAAGCCAACTCAAGTAATGCCATGGCTTGAATAGCATCTTCTTTAGCATGATTCGCCGCCCACTCTAATTGGGATTTAGCGCTTTTAAGTTCTTTAGCTTGAAAATTAGCTTTAGCAGCTGTGAGAGCAGCACGACCTGCATATGGTGTACTTGAATACTTATCCATCAACTCGCCAGATAATGATTGAATGGCTTTTAAGTTTTTAACATCCGTGATATCAAGCTTTATCAAACTTTCGTATTGAGTAGAAGCTTTAAGTGATTGTTGATTTTGATAATAATGCCAACCTTGATATCCCAAGTAGCCCACCACTACAACAGTGACCAATGTCACAACTTTTTGACTATGTAGTTTCCACCAAGCTTTAAACTCGTCTAACTGCTCTTGTTCTTCTAAATCGTATGCCATACTTATTTCCTAAATTGCTTTTATTAATTGATATGTATTATTAAGTTTTAAAATGTCTTAATGTGACAACTTAGACCATTTGTCTCTTTTGCCCAGGAATCGCTCGAAGCAAGTTCCTTGTATATTCTTGCTTGGGTGACTCATAAACTTCTTGAATACATCCCGTCTCAACAATTTTTCCTTGATGCATGACCGCTATTTCATCAGCAATATGTCGCACTACGCGCAAATCATGACTAATGAAGATATAGCTTAATGACATCTCATGTTGCAGCTCTTTCAACAGCAACAATATCTGTGCTTGTATCGAAACATCTAATGCTGAAACAGGCTCATCGCAGACCACCACTTTAGGCTCAAGCACTAAAGCACGTGCAATTCCAATTCTCTGACGTTGCCCACCTGAAAACTCATGTGGGTATTTATTCATATCCGATTCAGCAAGCCCAACACGCACAAGCATTTTCAATGACTTGTCTAAACGCTCGTCCTTATTACCTAACCCGTGAATTAATAAACCCTCTTCTACAATCTCACCCACCTTCATTCTAGGATTAAGTGATGCAAACGGGTCCTGAAAAATCATTTGCAAATGACGACGCTGACGTCTTAATTCACCTGCAGGCAAATCTGCCAAATCACGCCCTTGAAAAAAAACCGAACCGCCATCCAAGGGTTGTAATTGTAACAGACATCTCGCTAACGTGGATTTACCACTTCCAGATTCTCCAACGACAGCCAAGGTTGTTGCATGTCGTAATTTCAAGCTAACATTATCTAAGGCCTTGACTTGTGTCGTACCAAAACCAAAGCGTCCAGTACGTTGCATGTAAAATTTATTGAGATCCCTCGCTTTTAAAATAAACTCGCTCATACTGGCACCCGTTCACTTTTAAGCCATGCATAATCAATCGGCTTTAGCGGCTTTTTACCTTCAGCATCTGGCACACAGGCTAATAATGCTTTTGTATAGGGATGAGAAGGACTATTCAACACCTGATCAACTGTTCCTGCCTCGACGACTTCGCCGCGAAACATAACCACTACATCATCAGCCACATCAGCCACTACACCAAAGTCATGAGTAATAAGCAACATCCCCATATTCATACTAGTTTTAAGGTTGTCAAGCAATGTCAAAATTTGGGCTTGAACTGTAACATCTAATGCAGTTGTTGGCTCATCTGCAATCAACATTAGTGGCTCACATGCAATACTCATCGCTATCATCACTCGCTGCCTTTGACCTCCAGACAACTCATCTGGATAGCTATTGGCACGATGAGCCGGAATGCCAACCTGTTCTAGCAGCAAGGCCACTTTAGACTTTAACGCATGACCCTTAAGGCCCAAATGTACGGTCAGCGGTTCACCAATTTGAAACCCTATGGTCAATACAGGATTAAGTGAGGTCATTGGCTCTTGGAATATCATGCCGATTTTGCGACCTCGAATTTTACGCATCTCTTCAGCACTTAGATTTGCCAAGTCTTGACCTTGAAATAAAACATGTCCATTTGTTCGAACTAATTGATGAGATAACAAACCCATCACCGAAAGTGCTGTTAAGCTCTTACCACTCCCCGATTCTCCGACAACACATGTAGTCTTGCCTGCCTCAATTGCAAACGAAACATTACTCACCAACTTGCGACTAGGCGCATTCGCTGGACAAATTGTGAGCTCTTTAATTTTAAGGAGTTCAGACATATCACCTATTTAATGCTTTTTTAGTAAAGTAATCGCTTGTGCCAAATCCACTTTCACTTGCTCACCAGCACCCAACATCGGTTTTACTACAATTTGGTTAGCTTGCACTTCATCATCACCCAAAATCAATGCGAATCGAGCACCACTTTTATCGGCTTTTTTCATTTGGGACTTAAAGCTACCACCACCAGCATGAACAACGACTGACAAGCCTGCGTCACGAAGGGTCTCAGCAATCTTAGCTGAAGATGCATCAGCTAATTCACCGACGTTCACTAAGTATGCATCAGGATTAGATTCGGCAGTTAGACCATACTCTTGCATCAACAAAAATACGCGCTCCATGCCTAAACCAAAGCCACAAGCTGATGTAACGTCACCTCCCAATCGGGCGACCAAGCTATCGTAACGGCCACCACCTGCAATTGTTCCTTGGCTTCCAAGCTTGGTCGTTACCCATTCAAATACAGTACGATTGTAATAGTCTAATCCACGGACTAATCTTGAATTGAGCTTGTAAGCAATACCGACAGCATCCAATCTTTTACAAAGACCAAGAAAGTGCTCGCGAGTTTCATCACCCAAGTGATCCATGAGTTTGGGCGCACCTTCTATCATGTCTTGCATCCTTGGATTTTTGCTGTCCAAAATACGCAGTGGATTACTATGTAAACGACGCTTTGCATCCTCATCAAGCAAATCCGCATGTTGTTCAAAATAAGTGATTAATGATTTTCTAAACTCTGCACGCTCATGTGCATCACCGATACTGTTAAGTTGCAACTCAACGTCTGTAATGCCAAGCGTTTTCCACAAACGCGCTAATAAAATAATTTGTTCTGCATCCACATCAGGACCGTCAAAACCAAAGGCTTCGACACCTATTTGATGGAATTGACGTTGACGGCCTTTTTGCACATTTTCGTGTCTAAACATCGGGCCTGAATACCAAAGGCGCTGAGGACCATTGTAGGTAAGACTATGCTCAACAACAGCTCTTACACAACCAGCGGTCCCCTCCGGACGTAAAGTAAGTCTGTCGCCATTAAGTGCGTCTTCCCATGAGTACATTTCCTTCTCAACAATATCCGTATGCTCACCTACACTTCGAATAAACAAATCTGTAGGTTCAACGATGGGCATACGAATATTACGGTATCCATATTGGCTAAGCACAAGACGCGCAGTGTCTTCTAGCTTCTGCCATAACGGGCTCATTTCAGGCAGGATGTCATAAAAGCCCTTGATACTTTGGAATTTCGTGTTTTTTGTTTGTTGCGTCATAAATACTTAGGTCGATGATTAAACTGATTGAATTGGAATTGTTTTAGATTGCGTGCGCAACTTGCCACCTTCGGTGTAATTTTGTGCAACATACTGTTCAACGATGGATTGAAACTCCTGCGCTATAGCATCACCTTTAAGAGTGACTGTTTTTTCACCATCAACAAATACAGGAGCTACTGGCACCTCACCTGTACCCGGCAAACTGATGCCTATGTTGGCTAATTTTGATTCGCCTGGGCCATTAACAACACAACCCATGACAGCAACGCTCATAGACTCCACGCCAGGATATTTTTTACGCCAAACTGGCATCTGTTCACGCAAATAACGCTGAATATCTTGTGCCAACTCTTGGAAGTAAGTCGACGTGGTCCTTCCACAACCAGGGCAGGCGGTCACTAAAGGCGTAAATGAACGAATTCCCATTGTTTGTAAAATCTCTTGCGCCACAACGACTTCTTTGGTGCGAGATTCAGCTGGCTCAGGTGTCAAACTCACGCGTATGGTATCACCAATGCCTTCTTGTAGAAGCAATGAAAGAGCAGCTGTTGAGGCAACGATGCCTTTGGATCCCATGCCTGCCTCAGTGAGGCCTAAATGCAGTGGATAATCGCAACGCTTCGCCAAATCTCGATACACAAGCACTAAATCTTGAACGTCGCTCACCTTGCATGAAATGATGATTTTATCTTGCGCTAAACCTATCGCTTTAGCTTGCTCAGCACTTTCCAACGCAGATTGAATTAATGCTTCACGCATTAATGCATCTGAAGACAAAGGGTTGGAAGTTTTTGCATTTGCATCCATCATCTTCGCCATTTTTTCTTGATCTAAACTGCCCCAATTTACACCGATACGCACTGGCTTATTGTATTGAATCGCAGTTTGTATCATGGCTGAGAATTGGTCGTCCCGCTTTGAACCTTTACCAACGTTACCAGGGTTAATACGGTATTTAGCTAAGGCTGCGGCACACTCTGGATAGCTACTTAATAGTTTATGACCGTTGTAATGAAAATCTCCAACGAGGGGCACTGAACATCCTTGTGAATCGAGTTGCTTACGAATGTTAGCTACTTGTGCCGCGGCTTCAGGAGAGTTAACAGTAATACGAACAATTTCTGAGCCAGCTTGCCAAAGCTCAATGATTTGCTTAACCGTTGAAATAGCATCTGCAGTGTCTGTATTGGTCATAGACTGCACAACGACAGGCGCATTTGCACCGACCGCAACATGACCGATCAAGACTTGCTGACAAGGGCGTCTAGCAACCACTGATTTTGAAACACTCATTAATTTTCACCCACCGTCAAACGCGCCATATTGTTATAGGTAATTGGCGCTAAGTCGATTGTTTCACCATTAAAAATAACTTGAGTGGCACTTGCATTACCGATATGGAATTTAAGTGGTGGAACGCCCTCTACATATTCTTCAGTTCCTGCTTTGGCTAATTTACTGAACACTGTTTTACCATATTTGTCTTGCACACCAATCCATGATGAACCAGATAGTAAAAGCTTAACTCTGACCGTACCAGTTTCGGCAGCTTGTGTTTGAGCAGTTTCAGATTTTGTTGAATCAGCCTTTGGTGAGTCCATCACTTTAGTTGACTCCTTAGTAATATCAGCTGGAAGTTTAATGCCAGCCTTAGGTGCAATATCGTCAACTTCTTTTGCCTTAGGTAATGAAATCTCAGTAACTATAGATTCTTTATTAGCTGGAGCTTGTAGCTCTGTAGCTGGCATTGGAGCCCCCGGCAAAGGCTCAGATGTTGAATTTTGCTCAACATTAACCTCAGGGGGTTGATTATGTGCCGTATTGATGCTGCTTTGATAGACAATAATCTTATAAGTCACCCAAATAATCACTGTAATTATTAACAAAACAGCTGAAATTAATGATGCAAACTTACTAAAATTGGCGCCTCTTGGCTTAACAACCTCATCAGCTTTATAGCTAATAGATTGCGATTGGTCTTGAGGGAACATTCTAAGATGGGCATCAAGCAAAGATTGAGGGTCCAAAGTCAACAGTCTTGCATAACTCTTAATAAAACCTCGCGCAAAGATCGCACTACCAAAGAGACTAAAATCATCAGACTCTAACGCATTGATTTGTTTCTCACTTAAACGTAAGCGTAAAGCAACCTCTTCAACACTTAATTTTTGCGCTTCTCTTTCATCACGCAAAACTGCTCCGATTAATGAGCTACTAATTGCCTCTTGCTCCATCATCAACTCCCAGATAATAAGGACTGCGTTTGCGGTGCGTCAGGATAGGTACTCTTAAGCTCAAGCGCATAACTTGATTCCGCATCTTTATTGCCCAATTGACGCTCTATTGTTACCCCTAACAATAACATTTCGGGCGTTGGGTTGTTAGCCAATGCATAAGTCATCGTCTGCTGAGCAAGGGCGTACTGCTGCTTATCAAAATAAATTTTAGCCAATTGATATGCCACATTATGAAGCAGAGGCTGGTATTGCAAGGCCAAACTAAAAAAATGTTCTGCAAGCTCCACATCTGATTTCTTAAGCGAACAATAAGCCGCATTTGTATATGCAATGAAAGGTGTAACGTACAAAGGATTATTAACAGCTTCTTCAAACTGCAAAATAGATTCATCAATACGGTTATGTGAGCATAGGAAGGAACCATAATTGTTATGTGCATCAGAGTTTTTTGAATCTAAAGCAATTGATTTTTTAAAGTTTACCTCAGCTTTTTCATCATCTTTGATGGCAGCATAAGTCATGCCCAAGCCGTTAAATCCAGATGAGTACATAGGATCAAATTCAATTGACTTAGTAAACTCATCAAGCGCTACCGCCATCTGATTTTGCAGATAATAACCAGAACCTAGATCAGCATGAATGCGCGCATTTTCATGTTTGTTTGACTCGGCAGATCCTGCACGAGACCCTTGCTGGGTGACGCAAGCAGTCAAAAATAAAACAAACAATGCTAAATAATGGCGCATGCCTATCTCTCCAATACTATAGAACGTGTTGTTCTTTTAGTTTTATCCTGCACCTGCCCTGCTAATTGACCACAAGCTGCATCAATATCATCACCACGCGTTTTGCGTGTTGTCACAACATGTCCAGCTTGCATCAAAATATCTCTAAAACGACGAATATTATCTGAACGTGATGTTTCGTAACCACTATTTGGGAATGGATTAAATGGAATCAAGTTGAATTTACATGGCACATCTTTGACTAGATTTAATAATTCTTTGGCATGATCAAAGCTGTCATTCACGCCATCAAGCATGACATATTCAAAGGTCACAAAATCACGTGGTGCCTTGATCAAATAGCGTTGACAAGCAGCCATAAGCTCTTTAAGCGGATATTTCTTATTAATTGGCACAATCACATCACGCAAAGCATCATTCGGCGCATGTAATGAAACGGCCAATGCCACAGGACAATCTTCTTTGAGTCTATCCATCGCTGGCACTACACCACTAGTGGATAACGTCACGCGGCGACGACTCAATCCATAAGCAGAGTCATCCAACATAATTTGCATGGCAGTCACAACGTTGTCGTAATTTGTGAGCGGCTCACCCATGCCCATCATCACGACATTGCTGATAATGCGCTCACTCATTGGGAGCATGCCGTAATCAGGATCTTGTCTAAGTGAATGATTGGCTAACCATAACTGACCAATAATCTCAGACACGCTGAGATTACGATTAAAACCTTGGCGGCCTGTTGAACAAAAAGTACATTCAAGGGCGCATCCGACTTGCGATGAAATACACAAAGTACCTCTATCGTCTTCTGGAATAAACACGGTTTCTACACCATTGCCAGTACCAGCACCCACCAACCACTTGCGAGTTCCATCATTAGAAATCTGCTCAAGCTGAACATTGGGAGGGGTGATGGTAGTCGTGGCGGCTAATTTCTCACGGAGAGATTTAGCGATATCTGTCATCTGCTCAAAATCATTCACGCCAAAGTGATGCATCCAGCGCATCAATTGTTTAGCGCGAAAAGGCTTCTCGCCCAATCCTACAAAATAATCGGCGAGTTGCGCTTGGTTAAAATCGAGCAGATTGATCATGAACTACAATTACTTACCGAAGAAGTAAGCGATTTCGATTGCTGCGTTTTCAGCAGAGTCAGAACCGTGAACAGCGTTAGCATCAATGCTTTCAGCAAAGTCAGCACGGATAGTGCCAGCAGCAGCTTCTTTAGGGTTAGTTGCGCCCATCAAATCACGGTTTTTTAATACAGCGCCTTCGCCTTCAAGCGCTTGAATCATCACTGGACCCGAAATCATGAATTTTACTAAATCAGCAAAGAAAGGACGCTCTTTATGAACAGCGTAGAATCCTTCAGCTTCAGCTTGAGTCAATTGCGCCATTTTAGCTGCAACGATTTTCAAACCAGCATTTTCAAAGCGTGTGTAGATTTGACCAATCACGTTTTTAGCAACTGCGTCAGGTTTGATGATAGATAAAGTACGTTCTAAAGCCATAATTACTCCAAAAAATTAACATTACAAAACAACAAAAAAACTCTAAATCCAACCGCGATTTAGAAAGGAAAATGGGTCGTAAATCTATAATGCACAAAGACCGCTAAAATAACATTTTAACGGTCTTTAATAAAGCTAAAACAGCAAGATTAAGCTACTACAAACTTCTTTGACGGCGTACCTCGTAAAGACAAATCCCACTCGCCACAGAAACATTCAAGCTTTCAACACTACCAAACATTGGAATACTGACTAAAGCATCACACGTTTCTTCAGTCAATCGGCGCAAACCGGTCCCCTCAGCCCCTAGTACTAGTGCTACAGGACCATCAAATTTAGTTGCTAACAAATCATGTTCAGCTTCTGCTGAGGCACCAATCACAAACACACCCGCCTCTTGCAATTCACGAAGCGTACGTGCCAAGTTAGTCACCGCTAAAAATGGCACTGTTTCAGCCGCACCACAAGCCACTTTTCGTACCGTCGCATTTAAACCTACAGCCCTGTCTTTAGGGGCAATCACCGCATGAACGCCCATTGCATCTGCCACGCGCAAACAAGCACCTAGATTGTGCGGGTCTTCTACGCCATCAAGTACCAAGAAAAATGGCGGTTCTTTAAGCCCAGACTCTAAAATATCGTAGATATCCTTGTAGGGGATTGGTGTATCCACAACACGCGCAATCACTCCTTGGTGACGACCATTGATGCCGGCAAGGCCATCTAAACGTGCCCTATCAACTTCCATGGTACGAACATTGGCTTGTTCAGCAAGGCTTAACAAATCCTTCATGCGCGCATCAATGCGGTCGCGGTCAATTAAAATTTCCTGCACGCTCGCTCCATGCTGACGAAGACGGCTTAACACCGCATGGAAACCAAATAAAATTCTTGCATCACTCATTACTTAAAAACCTTTGCTTTTAATATTATTTTTTAATTTAGATTATTACTTTTTTCTTGGCGCTGACTTTGCAGGACGCGCTTTTGAGCCTGTGTTAGGCTTGGATGAAGCACCACCAACTTTGTGGCTGCGACTTTTATTAGCATTTGCCTTTTTAGCGCGACTAGATTTTGGCGCACTATTTTTATCCCATGGAGCAGAAACCTTTAAGGTTTTTCTTTCAGGCTGTTTAACTTCAACCTTTGCCGTGGCTTTCTTGTCGCCACCTTTGCTACGGTAACGCTCTGGCAATATAGAGTCCTCCTCACTAATTGGCGTAAGTTTTTTAGTGTCAGCCAATACAAAGTCAATGCGCGAAGTTTCTAAGTCTACGCGACTTACTTTGACACGCAATCGATCACCTAAGCGATATTTAATGCCTGTACGCTCGCCCGCCATTTCATGGCGCGCTTTATCAAAGTTAAAGTAGTCGTTATCAAGTTCTGTCACATGCAACAAGCCTTCAACATATACACCATCCAGCGCCACAAACAAGCCAAAACTCGTCACCCCAGCCACAGTACCATCGTACTCTTCGCCAATCTTATCTTGCATGTAGAAGCATTTGAGCCAAGCTTGAACATCACGCGTTGCATCGTCGGCACGGCGCTCCGTCATTGAACAATGCTGACCTAACTGATGGAAATCACCGCCTTGATAGCGCTCACCTTTAAGCACCGCTTTAATTGCGCGGTGAATAATCAAGTCTGGATAACGACGAATTGGCGAGGTAAAGTGGGCGTAAGCCTCGTAGGCCAATCCAAAATGACCGACATTATCAGGGCTATAAACTGCCTGTTGCATTGAGCGAAGCAATACAGTTTGAAGCAACTGCTCATCCGGGCGGCCTTTAATACGCGCCAAGAGCTTGCCGTAATCTTTCGCATGCGGCGTATCACCACCACCCACACCAAAGCCAAACTCACCCATAAAGGTTCGTAAAGCTTCTAGCTTTTCAGGCGTTGGGCCTTCGTGAATACGGTAAAGCGCAGGATGCTCATGTGTTTTTAAGAAATCTGCCGCGCAAACATTGGCTGCCAACATACACTCTTCAATTAAGCGATGTGCATCATTACGTGTGGTTGGCTCAATGCGTTCTATTTTGCCATTTTCATTAAACACCATCAGTGTTTCTTGACTATCAAACTCAATCGCACCGCGTTTCTCACGCACAGCTAATGACAATTTATAGAAGCTATTTAAGTTCTCTAAATGGGGCACTAACCAAGCATATTCTTTTGCCAACTCACCATCAGGCTGCGTCAAAATTTCATGTACTTTGGTGTAGGTCATACGGGCTTTTGAGCGCATGACAGAAGGATAGAATTGATAACGTTTTACGACGCCAGTGCCATCCACCTGCATATCGCAGACCATACACAAACGCTCAACATCTGGATTAAGCGAGCAAAGGCCATTTGACAGAGCCTCTGGCAACATTGGAATCACGCGGCGTGGAAAATAAACAGAATTTCCTCTGTCGTAAGCATCTTTATCTAAAGCATCGCCAGGCTTCACATAAAAGCTCACATCGGCAATCGCTACGACAACGCGCCAACCCTTGCCTTGTGGCTCACAAAATACTGCGTCATCAAAGTCACGCGCGGTTTCACCATCAATCGTAATCAATGGCATCTCACGCAAATCAATACGACCCTTATAATCTTGCGGTTGAACCAAGCGAGGATAGTCATCGGCTTGCTTTACCGCGGAAGGATTAAACTCGTGTGGCAATTGATGCTTACGCAGGGCAATCTCAATCTCCATACCAGAGTCAGCATAGTTACCCAGAACCTCTACTACCTTACCAATTGGCTTGGCATAAGCCGAGGGCTGTTCGATAAGCTCTACAACAACGACTTGCCCAGCTTTAGCCTGCAGATCTTGACCGGGGGGTACCAAAATATCTTGGCTGATACGCTTATCCTCAGCCGCAACTATGGTCACACCTTGCTCGCGAATTAAACGGCCCACTAATTTTTTAGTTGCACGCTCAAGCACTTCAACAATTTTACCTTCAGGCCGGCCTTTGCGGTCAAAGCCGGACTGACGCACCATGGCACGGTCGCCATGAATTACTTGCGCCATTTCTCGAGGTGATAAGAACAGGTCTTCACCACCGTTATCTGGAATTAAGAAACCAAAGCCATCAGCATGGCCTTGAATTTTTCCAGCGATTAAATGGAGTTTCTCAGCGATACACAAAACATTTTTGCGGTTGCGCATAATTTGCCCTTCCCGCTCCATCGCATTTAGGCGACGGTTAAATATTTCTTTTTCATCTTCGCCAATCTCAAGCAATTCATACAAATTTTCAACGTGCAAAGGCACGCCTTGATCTGCCATCACTTGCAGAATAAACTCACGGCTAGGCAAGGGATTTTCGTAGTTTGCAGATTCTCGTTGAGCGTGCGGGTCCGCTTTCCTTTTTGAGTTTCGCGGTGTTTTTTTATGCGCCAAAGTTTATTATTCCTATTAGATGACTTCTTTAATTAATTCTTGATTTTTTTACGTTAAAATCTACGATAGTTAGTATAGCCCAAATGGCGGAATTGGTAGACGCGCATGGTTCAGGTCCATGTGCCTTCGGGTGTGGAGGTTCGAGTCCTCTTTTGGGCACCAAATATATCCTCTCGAGACATCATCTCATCCTAACTCCTCATTACAGTAATTGGGTTCAGAATCTTTCAAAGCAAACCTTTTACTATGTTCTCGCAACTCATTTAAATATTTATTACAAAAGTATATAGACAAAGCTAATGCAAATACGTAATATTCACTCTAATGTACGAACGTACAACAAAACAAATAAAGGGTGAGAACATGAATCCATTAAACTTTATAAGCAGCTACAACCGAAAACATAACAACAACGTAGCAGAAATCTATACACGCTCAGACAATAAAAGCGCTTACATACCACTTTACAACCAAGTCGCTTCAATTGGTATTGCAAAACCTATGCATATCGAAGCCAGACTAAGCGCTGATGAAGTGCTAGTTAAAAACCCAATGGCGACATACTTTGTTCGCGTAAAAGGCGACTCCATGATTAATGCCGGCATTGCAGATGGTGACGTTGTAGTTGTAGACCGATCCTTAAAGCCAAGTATAGGTCACATTGTACTTGCGGAAGTCGATGGAGAATTTACGGTGAAATATTTAGGGAAACAACAACTACTTCCTGCAAACATCAACTGCCGAGAAATTAATTTTGCTGATGCTGAAAAAATTGCGATTATCGGGGTAATAACAGGCGCTATGCGAAGATTTGTGTAATCAATCAATTTAGCATGCATATTTAGCGACCATGAATGGTACGCTTCCTCCGTACCATGAATCGTACCATTCAAATGACTAAACACGCCAAAACATATTAAAACGCAAAAGCCCCGTGAATATTGAGTTTGTGAGCAATGGTGAACATTCTAGAACCTAATAAAACAAGGGGTTGGCGGAGAGAGCGAGATTCGAACTCGCGACAGGGATAACCCTGTGCCACCTTTCCAGGGTGGTGACTTAAACCACTCATCCATCTCTCCGTTTGGTGGCGGATTATAGCGCAAGTACGTCCGCTTATAAATTCATTTTCAGTTCGACCTAGGATGTCGTCTTGATGTAAAATACGATTTGGCGGGCCTCCCCGCATTGTAAAATAGCCAACCTGGTCAGGTCCGGAAGGAAGCAGCCACAACTATTAAGCAAGTGCCGGGGGTTTGGCTCGCCTCCTACTCTTTAACAAAAATTCATCTAGATCAAATAGCTATTTTTATTTGCAATGTTCAGCACATTTTTTATCCATTTTGTGACAAATTAAGCTAAAGTTAAGACCTTATTTATTAAGCTAGATAATTGATGAGTTACCAAGTTCTCGCGCGCAAATGGCGCCCCAAGTCATTTGACACTCTAATCGGCCAAGAGCACGTTGTACGCGCTTTGACCAATGCGCTTGAACAACAACGTTTGCATCATGCTTACCTACTAACTGGCACTCGCGGTGTTGGTAAAACTACAATAGCTCGCATCCTAGCAAAATCTCTCAATTGTGAAACTGGTATTACGGCACATCCCTGTGGCGTTTGTTCTACATGTCTAGATATCGACAAAGGTCGCTTCATTGATTTAATTGAAGTGGATGCGGCATCCAATACACAGGTCGACAACATGCGCGACCTGCTTGACAACGCTCAATATGCCCCTACTTCAGGCCGCTTCAAGGTGTATATCATCGACGAAGTGCACATGCTTAGCCGTAGCTCCTTTAACGCGATGCTTAAAACCCTTGAGGAACCTCCAGCTCACGTCAAATTCATTCTTGCAACAACAGACCCGCAAAAAATGCCGGTGACCGTACTTTCGCGTTGTTTACAGTTCAACTTACGTCAAATGGCAAGCACATCCATCACTGAGCATTGCCAATCCATATTAAAAACGGAGAACATTCCTTTTGAAGTTAAAGCGTTACAACTGATTGCTAAAGCTGCATCTGGCAGCATGCGTGACGCGCTTTCATTGCTTGATCAAGCAATTGCCTATGGCAGCCAAAGTGTAAAAGAAAATGAAGTGCGCGCTATGCTAGGTGCCATCGACCAAAGCTATTTGGTCGAACTATTAAAAGCATTGATAATAAATGATGGCGAAGCCTTAATGAGGCAAGCTAAATCGATGTCTGAGCGTAGCATTGCCTTTGATACAGCATTAGGTGATCTTGCGAATCTATTACATCAAATTGCGATAACGCAAGTTGTACCAAACAGCATTGCTATCGATTTACCAGAGCGGCCTACTTTGCTTGATTTAGCAAACCAACTTAGCGCTGAAAAAGTTCAACTTTACTATCAAATTGCTTTGCTCGGGCGCCGTGATATAGGACTAGCACCTGACGAGTATGCCGGCTTCACGATGTCATTACTTCGAATGTTGGCGTTTAACCAAAGCGACACTACAAAGCCTGCAATCAAAGCAAGTGAGCAGGTTTCAAATACCGCCTTAAATCATATACCATCACCATCAGCGAGTGCATCATTAAAAGCGGTTGAAATTGCAACTCAAATGACAACTATCGATGAGAGTAATCCGATATCATCTGCGCAAACAGTTTTTTCTGAACCAATAGCAGCTTGGCCAGTAATTGAAACCTCAAAAGCTAAAATTCAAGCTCCAAGCAATGCTGATTACAGCTTACCTAAAGAAACTGAAATCGTTAACAATGATGCAGTTAATGAACCCACTTCATTACATGAGGAAGTTATTGAGCAAAAACTAGAACCAACTATTGAAAAAAAATCTGAACAACACTCACTTCAATTCAATGGAAATTGGCGCAGCTTAGTTGATACATTAAAACTGGGCTTAGCAAGAACTTTGGCTCAAAACTGTGAATTAGAAAGCTTCGATGAAAATAATATCAACCTAACAGTGCCTGATTTACAAAGACACTTGCTAGACCCTAACTACCAAGAGAAGTTAAGCACGGCGATTAATCAGCATTTCGGCAGAAAAATTAAACTCAGCCTTAAAGTTGGTGGCACAGGCAACACACCGGCTAAGCAGATTTTTCAAGAAAAAGCTGCGGTGCAGTCCGAAGCTGAATCAGCGATTCATCAAGATGATTTTGTACAAGCTTTAATGAAAGATTTTGGGGCAAGTATTATCCCTTCATCTATCAAACCAATTTAACAAAAAATACAGGATATTATTTAATAAGGAAACAAATATGTTTAATAAAGGTGGCATGGGCAATCTAATGAAACAAGCCCAAATGATGCAAGAGAACATGAAACGTGCGCAAACTGAGCTCGCAAATGTAGAAGTCGAAGGTGTTGCAAGCAATGGCTTAGTAAAGGTGGTCATGACCTGCCGAAACGAAGTAAAGCGAGTCAGTATTGACGACAGCGTAATGGATGACAAAGAAACACTTGAAGACTTAGTACTTATTGCGATTAAAGACGCGGTCAGCAAAGCAGAAAAAGCTTCGGAAGCTCGCATGAGTGGTTTAATGCCTTCTGGTATGAAGCTTCCTTTCTAATAACCTGTAAAATCCACGTGCAAACTCCTGCAAGTTTAGACCAGCTTATTGAGGCCTTACGCTGCTTACCTGGCGTAGGACCTAAATCAGCAACACGCATGGCATATCACCTACTGCAGCGCGACCGAAAAGGGGCGAACAACCTAGCCTCGGCTTTAGATACAGCACTGCAGGTCGTTAGTCACTGTCAATTCTGTAATACCTTTAGCGAGCAACCTGTTTGCCCTATGTGTGCTTCTGGTTCACGTGATAGCAGTACGCTTTGCGTGGTTGAAATGCCAACTGACATGATGATGATGGAACAAACCCATGCTTATCAAGGCATGTACTTTGTACTAATGGGACGCCTATCACCATTAGACGGCATTGGCCCTAAAGAAATCCACTTGGAAAAACTACTAAAACGAGCGCAAGATGGCTTAGTGAAAGAAGTGATTCTTGCGACCAACTATACTGTTGAAGGTGAAGCCACGGCGCACTACGTAAGTGAACTGCTTAATAAACATGGTGTAAAAATAACACGCATTGCGCGTGGCATGCCGATGGGTGGCGAAATTGAGCATGTAGACGCGGGAACATTAGCACAAGCCATGCTGGAGCGTCGGAACGTCCTGTAAGGGCGCTTAGCAAAAAACAGACAGCAAAAAGGCCCGTTTTCACGAGCCTTCTTTGTTAATGCTTTTGCAGCCAAAAATACAGCTTAGAAGTGCTTGTAATGTTTTTTCAATTGCTTAATAACTTCCCATTGTGTTTTTAAGCCTTTTGGGAACTCAACATAATCACCCGCTTTAATTGTTACAGTTTCGCCACCTTGCGGAGTTACTGTAAATTCGCCTTCCAATACGTAAGCTTTTTCGGTCATACCAAAATCAAGTGGGAATTTAGATGGTGCGCAATCCCAGATGCTCCATGAAGAAACGCCCAACTCCTGCAATTTTTCTTGAGAAGGATTGTGGTCAATAATAATTTGGCTCATTTGTTATCCTAAATTTTAAACATTAAAAAAATAAAGCCGCAAACATAACATTTGCAGCTTTAGAGAATTCTTGGCGGAAGAGGTGAGATTCGAACTCACGGTGGGCGTGAACCCACGACAGTTTTCAAGACTGTAGCATTAAACCGCTCTGCCACTCTTCCGTCTTTATCAGTCGCTTAGATGCAACCAAGGGGCGCATTATAACACCGATTTTCAATCGTCCGCTATATCTGAATCAGGAAAAAGTACATCTGTGTATCCAAAATTCGTCAGATCTTGAATTCTCATAGGATATAAAATGCCATCCAAGTGATCGCATTCATGCTGCACGACACGTGCATGAAAGCCGCTAACAAGCCTATCAATAGGATGACCATACTGATCAAAACCGCTGTAATGCAATCGAGTATAACGAGGCACTAGGCCACGCATACCAGGCACAGACAAACAGCCCTCCCAACCATTCTCCATCGCCTCTCCAACAGGATTTAATACTGGGTTAATGAGGACGGTATAAGGTACTTGCTCGGCATCGGGGTAACGTGGATTACTTCCAACTCCAAATATCACTACACGTAAACTCACACCAATTTGTGGTGCAGCAATACCAGCACCATTCATTTGTTCCATAGTTTCATGCATGTCCTGAATCAGAGCATGTAATTCAGGAGTATCAAATTCAGTAACAAGGGCTGCCTTTGTAAATAACAAAGGATCTCCCATTCGCAAGACTGGCTTAACTGGCATACAAAGTTACCACCTGTTGAATAATGGCACGCACATGTGTCATCGTTTCATGAAGAATATTGCTCATATCCTCATATTTGATTTTATGTAGGCTATCTCCTCTTCCAGCCGCATGGTTTGCTATAGGGCAAATTGCGGCATAGCGCATTTCAAGCTCACGAGCCAAAGCAGCTTCTGGCATACCTGTCATGCCAACCATCGTTGCCCCATCTCGAGCAAAGCGGTTAATTTCAGCAGCTGTTTCTAATCTAGGACCTTGTGCTGCAGCATAAACTCCACCATCAATCAAATTCTCACCCAACAAACTTGCAGCTTTCAAGCACAATGCTCTCAAATACTGATCATAGGGCTCAGTAAAGTCAATATGCTTCACTTGCTTAAAGCCATTCTCACTCAACCCATCAAAATAAGTATTCTTGCGACTATGAGTATAATCAATCAACTGGTTGGGGATCGCAATAGTGCCAGGGCTTAATGCATCCATAATGCCACCTACAGTTGCAATCGCCACGATGTCTTTAACACCCTGTGCATGCAACGCCCATAAATTGGCTCGATAGTTAATCATATGCGGCGCAATAGTGTGTCCATTTCCATGCCTTGGTAAAAAAACCAGTGGCTTACCCGCAATTTCACCAAAACTTAAAGGCCCTGAAGGTTCGCCATAAGGTGTGCGAACAATCTGACGACGCTCAATCTGCAAATCAGTCAACACTTCTAAACCTGTGCCGCCAATTATTCCTAACATATATAACCTAACTCAATAAATGAACAGCTTTAATTGTAGCGCAAACCCTAGCGCTATTTATCAATTTTAGAGCCCCTCTTTTTATGGCATACTTGAAGCAAATGATGAATAAACAAGTCACTATAAAAGCAAGCCTCAAGCTATATCGCTCACACTACGAAAACTTTCCGGTCGCTTCAATTTTACTTCCCAAAAGATTTCGTGAACCGATTGCATTAATTTACGCTTTTGCACGTCAAGCAGATGATTTTGCTGATGAAGGTAATTTGTTGCCCGAACAACGAATAGCATTGTTAGCAGATTTCAAAGCAGAACTTGACCTTATCAAAAATAACTTTCAACCTAATACAGAGCTATTTATCGCTTTGCGAGCAGCAATAGAAAAGCATCAATTACCTATACAACCTTTTTACGACTTGCTGGACGCCTTTAGCCAAGATATCACAAAAATACGCTACCAAGACTTTGGAGAGCTAATGCTTTATTGCAGACGCTCCGCCAACCCTGTGGGCAGGTTAATGCTAAGCTTATATCGTGCAGATACCCCAAAAAATATTGGCATGGCAGATGCAATATGCACTGCTTTGCAGCTCATCAATTTTTTACAAGACATTGCTATCGACATCCAAAAAGACCGCATTTATTTACCGCAAGCCGACCTTGAGAAATACAAAGTTACCGAAGCACAAATCATTCATGGCGATACAAGTGGCACATGGGGTTTAATGATGGAATTTCAGATTAACCGTGCCCGCAAACTTTTACAGTCTGGAGCGCCACTTGGCTTAGCCCTGCCTGGTCGCATAGGCTTAGAAATGCGGATGATTATTGCGGGTGGCGAACGCATCTTAAAAAAACTGCACCAAGCACATGGCAATGTATTTGAGTTTAGACCAAAATTAGGCGTAAAAGATTGGCTTTATATCGCCTATCGCGCTTTAACTAAGCAATAAAACACTAATTTGAGATAGCCAAATGACACCAAAAGAATACTGCCAAGATAAAGCTGCTAAAAGTGGATCTAATTTTTATTACAGTTTTTTGTTTTTGCCAAAAGCCAAGCGAGAAGCGATAACAGCACTTTATGCATTTTGCCGTGAAGTGGACGATGTGGTGGATGAGTGCAAGGAAATTTCTATTGCTCGCATTAAGCTTGACTGGTGGCGCAATGAAATTCATGGACTTTACAAAGGAAAACCTCAACACCCAGTCAGTAAAGCATTAGCTGAAGTTATTCACACATACCATTTAGACCAAGAACATTTCATTGAGATTATTGACGGTATGGAAATGGACCTCAACCAAAACCGTTATGCGGACTTTAAGCAACTTCAGCTCTATTGTTACCGTGTCGCTAGCGTAGTAGGTTTGTTGTCAGCACAAATATTTGGCTTTAATAATCGCAAAACACTTAAATATGCTCACGACCTTGGCATGGCATTTCAACTCACCAATATCATTCGTGATGTAGGCGAAGATGCCCGTCGCAACCGTATTTACTTGCCTCAAGACGAACTCAAGAAATTTAGTGTCAAAGAGTCTGATATTCTACATGGGCATTTTTCTGAAAACTTACACAAGCTTTTAGACTTCCAAATTGAACGTGCTGAAAACTTCTATGACCGCGCTTTAAAATTGCTTCCACTTGAAGATAAAAAACAACAACGAACAGGCTTAATCATGACGGCCATTTACCGCACTCTACTTCGCGAAATCAAAGCTGGTGGCTCACAACAAGTACTTAACTCTCGTATCTCACTCACGCCTCTGAGAAAGCTATATTTAGCTTGGTCCACATGGATATTTCATTGAAAAAAGTAGCCGTTATTGGTGGTGGATTAGCGGGACTTAGCGTTGCCAGTTCACTTGCTGAAACGGGGACTGACGTGACTTTGTTTGAAGCAGCACCTCAACTAGGTGGGCGTGCACGTAGAGTGGTTTGGAAAAATCAGCGCCTAGATAACGGCCAGCACATTCTTTTAGGTGCATATCAGCAGACACTTAAATTAATGAATTCAGTTGGTATTGATGAAAAAAAAGCATTGATGAGATTGCCTGTCGCATTCATTATGCACAAATCTTTTAGCTTCCAATCTCATAACCTACCCGCCCCACTAAATTTATTGCTTGGTTTATTGATGGCAAAAGGTTTAATTTGGCATGAACGCTTTGCAGCCATTCGTTTCTTTGTATGGCTAAAAATCTCACACTTTAAGCTCAACAAAGACGAACCCTTAATAAATTTACTCAACAAAAAAAAACAGCCTACTAGGCTTATTAAATGGCTTTGGGAACCATTGTGCTTGGCTGCCCTCAACACCCCAATAGATAAGGCTAGCGCGCAAACTTATTTAAACGTTCTACGTGATAGTTTTAACCAAAGCAAAACCGACAGCGATCTACTTTTGCCAAGAGTGGATTTATCAGCGCTTCTTTGTGAACCGATTGCTGAACACATTAAGAAAAATGGCGGGAAAATAGCACTCAACACGGTTATAACCGATATTAAACAAACGGCGAATGGATTTGGGCTTAAGATAAACAGCAATGAAATAGTTGAGTTTAGTCATGTCGTCATTGCCACTTCTCCTCATCATCTCCAATCCATTACCTCACATCTTGATATCATCATAGACTCTGCGTTTGATTATCAGCCTATTTATACCATTTATATTCAATATCCAAGCCACATTAAACTAAACAACGTGATGACAGGGTTTACTCAAGGCATTTCACAATGGGTATTTGATCGTGGTCAGATTTGCAATCAAGATGGCTTAATCGCCGTCATTATCAGCGCCAAAGGTATTCATCAGACACTTTCGCAAAAAGCTTTAGCAGATGCTGTCATTCATGAGCTTAAGGCTGCCTTCCCTTATTTACCAAGCCCTCAATGGCATAAAGTCATTGCTGAAAAACGCGCCACTTTTTCTTGCACCTCAGGCTTAAAACGTCCCAATCAAGTTACTCATACTGCAAATGTCTATCTTGCAGGCGACTATACTGAGGGTGACTATCCAGCCACCATAGAAGGCGCTATTCGTAGCGGGCTATCAGCCGCCCAATTAGTCCTGCAATCGTGAGACAATTTCAACAAATTTTGATATCAGCTATTGAATGTGCATTATGAAAAACTACCAAGCTCCTCCTAAGCATCTTAAAGACCGTGTAATTATTGTCACAGGCGCAGGCCAAGGTATTGGCCAGGCCGCTGCCATTGCATTTGCAAAACAAGGCGCAACCGTGATTTTAGTTGGGAGAACACAAGCTAAGTTAGAAAATACCTACGACGCCATTCTAGCGCAAAGCTTAGCTGAAGCATTGATTTTCCCCATGGATTTAAACAGAGCTTCAGAGGATGACTTTAAAGCCATGGCCGAAGGTATCTACCAGCAATTAGGTCGTTTAGATGGCATTTTGCATAATGCGACCGATTTTAATAATTTAAGTCCGCTAGAAATTCAAACTGCAGAACAGTTTGATGAAATGTTCCGTGTGAATACTATTGCACCATTCGCACTCACTAAAGCATGTTTACCACTACTAGCCCGCGCAGCGCACGCTTCGGTAATTTTTTCATCAAACAGTTCTTCGCAGACTCCAAAGGCTTATTGGGGTAGTCACGCCATCAGCAAAGCTGCGACAGACTTCATGATGAAGATGTGGACGCAAGAATTAGAAAATCGTCCTCAAATTCGCCTTAACAGTATTATTCCGGGCGCATTGCAAAGTCCACAACGCAAAAAAACACACCCTGGAGAACTGCATAGTTCCCTTCCGACAATAGAAAGTGCTATGCCACTGTATTTGTATTTAATGGGGGACGACAGTGTTGGGGTAACAGGTGAAGTACTTAATTGCTAAATCTAGAGTTCTAATTTAAAGTTCTCTAACTATATTCAGTGCTTGCTCTAAACGATCAACACAAAACACCTGCATGCCTTTGATAGGCTGTTTAGGTGAATTCGCTTTGGGCACGATGGCATGGGTGAATCCTAACTTGGCAGCTTCCTTTAATCGCTCTTGCCCACGTTGCACGGGGCGTACCTCTCCAGCCAAACCAACCTCACCAAATACAATCAGTTTATTATTCAACGCTTTGTTTTTTAATGAAGAAACGATAGATAAAAGCACAGCCAAATCGACCGCTGGCTCACTAATTTTTACTCCACCAACTGCGTTCACAAACACGTCTTGATCAAAACAAGCGACCCCTGCATGCCTATGCAAGACCGCCAATAACATTGCCAAACGGTTTTGTTCTAGACCTACACTCAATCGTTTAGGGTTGGGTGCATGTGCTTCATCAACTAATGCCTGCACTTCTACCAATAAAGGACGAGTCCCCTCTTGCGTAACGGTAATGCAGGAGCCAGGAACTTCTTCAGCATGGTGTGAAAGAAACAATGCGGACGGATTACTGACTTCACGCAAACCTTTTTCAGTCATTGCGAATACACCAAGCTCATTAACAGCCCCAAAGCGGTTTTTGAAAGCACGAATCAATCTGAAGCTTGAATTAGGATCACCCTCAAAATAAAGCACAGTATCGACAATATGCTCAAGCACACGAGGACCTGCCAAAGAGCCCTCTTTAGTCACATGACCAACCAATATCACACTGATACCAAGCTGTTTGGCTGCTCGCGTTAGCTGCGCTGAGCATTCCCGTACTTGCGCCACTGAGCCAGGCGCTGACTGCAATGCTTCTGAATAGACTGTTTGAATAGAGTCAATGACTGCAACATTTGGCTTGTGAACCTGTAAAGTTGCTACAATCTTTTCAAGATTAATTTCAGCCAATAAGTCTAAAGGGGAAGCATCTAGGCCTAAGCGCTTAGCACGCATAGCGATTTGCTGTGCAGACTCCTCCCCACTGACATAAAGCGTTTTGCTTTTATTGCCTAAATGACAAAGCGTTTGGAGCAATAATGTAGATTTGCCAATACCTGGATCGCCACCAATAAGCACTACGCCACCAGGTACAAGACCACCGCCTAATACACGGTCAAACTCTGCTATGCCTGTGGCTTGGCGCGGAGAATCAGCTGCCTCAACCTCTTGCAGTCTTTGAATGCTACTAGCAGCTGCTAAAGGAGCGAAACGACTTGAGCCAGAAGATTCAGCGATTGATTCGACAAGCGTATTCCAAGCCATACAGCTTGGACATTGGCCTTGCCACTTAGAGGATTGACCACCACACTCGCTACAGCTATAAAAGGTTTTTGCTTTAGCCATTAAGCTTCTGCCAAAAGTTTAACGCGAGGTGCAATGGCACAAAGCAATTCATAGCTAATCGTACCCGCAGCCTTGGCTACCTCATCCACTGAAACTTGTTTACCCCACATCTCAACGGCGGTGCCAATGTCAGCTTCTGTAATAGTTGATATGTCAACGAACAACATATCCATAGAAACGCGACCTAAAATTTGTGTAAGCCTACCTGCCACAGCAATTGGAGTGCCATTTGGCGCATGTCGTGGATAACCATCGGCATAGCCGCATGCGACAATCCCTATACGTGTTTTCTTAGTGGCTGTAAAAAGATGACCATAACCGACACTTTCACCAGCTTCTAGCGTCTGTACAGCAATAATTTCGCTAGTAAATTGCATCACTGGTTTTAAATGAAGTTCAGCAGCAGATTGTTCTGCAATCGGCGATGTTCCATAAAGCATAATTCCTGCACGCACCCATTCAGAATGGACTTCAGGGAAACGTAACAAAGCAGCTGAATTAGCCTGTGAGGAAGGATGATGGTTTGTTTCGGTTAACTGCTTAAAGACTGCAAATGGTTTTGCGATACCTAGCGACCCATCTGCATTAGCAAAATGTTCCATCAACGTGATTTCTGCGACATTTTTACAGCCTTTAAGTCTTGCTAATGCCGACTCAAAATCATGTGGCTTAAACCCTAGGCGATTCATGCCCGTGTTAATTTTAAGATGGATGGCAACAGGTACAGCGAGTGTTACTCTTTCAAGCATTTCGACTTGCTTGAAAGAGTGCACAACAATACTAATAGCGTGCTCAGAAATGCTAGGCAGTTCATCCTCAGAAAAAAAGCCTTCCAGCATCAAAATGGTTTGCTTGTAACCTGCCACTCTCAAAGCTAAGGCCTCGTCCAAACCAAGGATTGCAAAACCATCAGCAGCTTTTAATCCTTTAGCTGAATTAAGCAAGCCATGCCCATAGCCATTAGCTTTTACCACTGCCATTAGTTTAGACTTCGGCGCCAATGATTTAGCAACGGCTAAGTTGTGTGCTAGAGCACTAAGACTAATGGTAGCTTGTATTGGACGCATAACAGTGATTAGTAATGTTCACCCATATGTGCATTACCAGATGAAAAATTCTCAAAGCGAGTATGTTGACCCAAGAAGGTCAATCGAACCCGACCAATCGGGCCGTTACGCTGTTTAGCAATAATAATCTCCGCCGTGCCTTTATCTTCAGAGTCTGGGTTATAAACCTCGTCACGGTAGATAAATAAAATTAAGTCGGCATCTTGCTCAATCGCACCGGACTCACGTAAGTCAGACATGACAGGACGCTTATCAGGACGTTGCTCCACACTACGATTTAACTGCGACAGGGCTACTACTGGCACATCAAGCTCTTTAGCAAGCGATTTTAGCGAGCGTGAAATTTCAGAAATCTCAGTCGCTCGGTTTTCGCTGGCACGACCAGAGTTTCCTGCCATCAATTGAAGATAATCGACCACGATCAAGCCTAAGCCGCCTGTTTGTCTATGTAAACGGCGAGCACGCGCGCGAACGTCGAATGAGCTCAAACCGGCTCCTTCATCAATAAAGATAGGTGCATCATTAAGCTTACCAAGTGCAGTTGTTAGACGTGCCCAATCTTCATCTTCCAAATTACCATTACGCATGCGATGTTGGTCTAAACGCCCTACTGAACCAATCATACGAGTAGCCAACTGCGTCGCGCCCATTTCCATAGAGAACACAGCAACTGCTTTTTTACTATCTAGCGCGACATTTTCAGCAATATTGAGTGAGAATGCAGTTTTACCCATAGAAGGACGACCCGCAACGATAATCAAATCACCAGGCTGGAAGCCTGATGTTCGCTCATCCAAGTCGTCAAATCCTGTTGGAATGCCTGTCACACTCCCTTGGTTTTCACGTTGATATAGATAATCAATACGGTCTGCCACTTGCGGGAGCAAAGTCTGAATATTCACAAAACCTTGTGAGCCGCGATTACCACTTTCTGCAATTTGGAAAATCTTTGCTTCTGCCTCATCTAGAAGTTGCTGAGCATCACGCCCTTGAGGGTTATAAGCGCTTTCAGCAATACCGGAACCCACTTCCACCAACTTCCGCATAATCGAGCGATCACGCACGATTTCAGCATAACGGCGAATATTTGCAGCGGTTGGGGTGTTTTGCGCCAACGCCCCAAGATAAGCGATACCGCCAACACTAGATAGTTCAGCAGAGTTCTCTAACGATTCAGCCACTGTCACAATATCGGCAGGACGATTTTGCTCAATCAGTTTTGCAATGTGAACATAAATTAAACGGTGGTCGTGACGATAGAAATCAGCTTGATTAAGAATATCTGCAATTCTATCAAGCGCCTCATTCTCAAGCAGCAAACCTCCGAGCACCGACTGCTCTGCTTCTACCGAGTTAGGGGGGAGTTTTAAGGATTCTAATGAGTCTTCAGCCATGTCAGCATTATAAACTTAAAACATATATGGATAATTGTTAACGGTGGGAATGTTTTCATCTAAACGACAAAAAATTACAAAAACACAAACTAATAAAAAAGGCTACCGAAGTAGCCTCTTTAGTTTAAGCAGTTAGCTTAATTTATTGCTTACGCTTCACCCAAAACTGACACAGTGATATCAACTACTACATCATGGTGCAATGCAATGCTTACAGGATGGTCACCAACAGCCTTTAATGGGCCATTTGGTAAACGAACTTCTGATTTAGCCACTTCAAAGCCAGCAGTAGTCAATGCTTCAGCGATGTCGCCGTTACCAACTGAACCGAATAGACGGCCGTCAACACCTGCTTTTTGTGTTACTTGTAGCAAGTAACCAGCAAGTTTTTCACCACGTTTAGCAGCCGCAGCCAATAAGTCAGCTTGTTGTTTTTCAAGAATTGCGCGACGCTCAGCAAATTCAGCTTTGTTAGCTTCAGTTGCACGTTTAGCTTTACCTTGTGGGATTAAGAAGTTACGACCGTAACCATCTTTTACTTTAACGATATCTCCAAGGTTGCCCAAGTTCACTACTTTTTCTAATAAGATAATTTGCATGGTTTTCCCCTTAGTGCTTATCAGTATATGGCAACAAAGCTAGGAAACGCGCGCGTTTCACAGCTGATGTCAACTGACGTTGGTATTTTGCTTTTGTACCAGTAATACGTGCAGGAATAATCTTGCCGTTTTCTGTAATGAAATCTTTCAATAGATCTACGTCTTTGTAATCTACTTCTTTAATGCCCTCTGCTGAAAAACGGCAGTAGCGGCGGCGTTTGAACATATCACGTGCCATGTTAGTAATCCTTTAAATATTTATCTAGATTTTATCTAATGTATTAATGTGCATTACCAGTTGTGTGCTTTTTAGGCTGCGTTTAGCTAGAAAACCAGAGGCTTTTACAAACTCTCCAACTTTAATGCTTTGTGAGTTTTCTGCTAATGGTCCTATGACCATCGCATTTACATCACATTCAACCCTACGTTGCATTCCCGCTTCAACTTGCTCAGAGAGATGCCGCAAAACAAAACTCAACAACGGTATTCCTGCTGGTGTGTAGCGAAGCGTATCTATTTGAACAACTTCACCATCAATGACTAATAAATTAGCCCCCAGCGTTGTGCGACTCACTTAAACAGCGGCTGCCTCAGCAGCTGGTGCAGCTTCATCTTTACCCAATACTGATTTAGATTTCTCTTCTTTCATCATTGGGGATGGAGCAACAACAGCACTATCAGTCGCCATTGTTAGGTGGCGCAACACAGCATCATTAAATTTGAACGCATGTTCAAGTTCGTCTAAAACAAATTGATTACATTCAATGTTCATGAGCACGTAATGCGCTTTGTGAATTTTTTGGATTGGGTAAGCCATTTGACGACGACCCCAGTCTTCAAGACGGTGCATAGCGCCGCCATTTGAAGTCACGAGTGCGCGATAACGTTCGATCATCGCAGGCACTTGCTCGCTTTGGTCCGGATGGACGATAAATACTACTTCATAATGCCGCATGTAAACTCCTTTTGGATTTAAAGGCTCCTGCACAGCGAAACAGTGAGCCAAGGTGGAAAGGTCGCGATTATATAGAAAACCTAGCGCAAATGCTAGTTCCTTTTGAATTCAATCGCTAACGCATACATTAGCGCTAACTTGATGATATGACTTCTACTCCAAACTGTGGGTTAGATTGATGGGTCATAGGTGATTTTATTTTAATAAACTCATCCTTACCTACAAGCCAAGTTCTAAAAGATTTACCAGCTGTATATTCAGCAAAATAGGGATCAACAAAGTTTCTCATCAACAAGTCCTTAACATCGACTGTTTCAGCATTACTCATAGGCATCGACTTAATAACAATTAGATGCGCCGCATCAAGCTTGGCTGCTAACCAAGCAGCTATACTATCCGAAGTTAAACTCCAACTCTGAGGCAAATCCATGTCAGCCAACACCATAGGCGAGGGTTTCCAAACAATAGCGCGATGCTGCCACCCATACTCTGCAATTTCTAGCTCACTGGATGCGATGGCTAAATTAGCATTTATGCCTGTCATCAACATTGCATATTGATCCATCGCCACCACTGCCATTTGATGAGCAGTTGCATCATCCATACCTGTTTTAGCTTGCGCATCTCTCACAGCATCTGCAAAAACACCACCACCGGGCACAATGACAATTTTGCCATCCCCAAATTGGACAAGGGCGTCTAGCCATCCATCCAACGCTTGCGTCCCCATCAAACTGCCACCTATTTTCACCACCCACATCAGGATTTAATTGCTTTCAAACTAACATCACCACCAAAGCGGGCAATTAATGCCAGCATAGATGAGGCTTTGTCGAGCGTTTCCCGATACTCCTTTACCAACTCAGAATCTGCCACCAGCCCACCACCCGCATAAAAGCGAATTTCATCATGAGAATAAACAGCCGTCCGAATCGCAATATTGGTATCCATATTGCCATCAAAGCCAATATAACCAATTGCCCCGCAATAAAGCCCACGACTATTAGGTTCTAACTCTTCAATAATCTCCATAGCACGCAATTTAGGTGCCCCAGTAATAGATCCTCCTGGAAAACAAGCTCGTAGCAAATCAATCGATGTTTTGTCTGCCGCCAATTTGCCTGTCACTGTACTGACTAAGTGGTGAACGTTCGCAAAGCTTTCCAAGGCAAACAACTTGTCCGCATGCACACTGCCCGTCTCACAGACTTTACTAATGTCGTTACGCAGCAAATCTACAATCATTAAGTTTTCAGCACGGTCTTTAGGACTACTTTGCAAATCATTGGCGTTGCTAGCGTCCTTGTCTGCATTATCTGAACGAGGCCTTGTGCCTTTAATCGGGCGAGTTTCAACATGCCTGCCGCGTACTTGCAAAAACCTTTCTGGCGAAGCTGATAGCACTTGCAATGACGACTTACCATCGTGCAAATTCAGATAATTCATAAAAGGCGCAGGACTGATATCACGCAAAGCAAGATATGCAGACCAAGGATCGCCTGAAGCTTGCGCAGAAAAACGCTGCGCCAAGTTCACTTGGTAACAATCGCCCTCGTGGATGTATTGCTTAATTCGATTAAATGCTGCGTTATATTGAGCTTGGCTCATATTAGACTGCAATTCAGAGTTGATTTTGAAATCAGCTTGGGGCGTTGGCTTCAAAGGCTCATCCAATAAAGCGCAAAGGCTAGCCCAATCATGCGCGGTTTTTGAATGCTTGCAGTGAGAAACCAAATAAGCGCGTTGCGATTGATGATCAAACACCACCGCCCAATCATAAATACCCACCATCATTTGTGGCATATTTTCAGCATCTAGTGCTACTGATGGCAAATGCTCAACTCGGCGAGCTAAGTCGTAAGAAAAAAAGCCAATAGCGCCGCCCTCAAAAGGCAACACTGTCTTTGTAGATTGGTATGGCGCAAGCGTCTTTTTTAAGAGTTCAAATGGGTCGCTTGAGCTTGAACTTTCACCATCGGAATCCGCAATCACCGTCTGCTGACCATTGGTCACTATGCGCATAAAAGGCTTTGCCGCCATGATGTCGTAACGGCCAAACTGACTCGTCGGCTGCCCACTATCCAAAAACACCGCCCAAGGCCAATCTGCAATTTTTGCAAAAAGTTCAGCACTGTTAGTTTGATATGGAATTTCGTGTTTTAACATTCAACACCTAGAGACAAACTTGCAACGGCCACTGCTGGTAAACAAATGCTTGCCCAACGTGTCGCTGATTTCGACGTATTCAGTAAACTCTCCACATCCAAATAAGATCTATTCATTTTATTTGCCAACGCTTGCACCAAGAAACGCCCTGCTCCAGCACCCAGCAAAGGCATATCTTGATTTGTATCAACAAAACAAATTAAGGCTTCTTGCAAGCGCATAAGCTGTGCTTTTCTAAATTCAAATGCCAATGTTTTCCATGCACCAATCTCTTCATCTTCAACATCACGCCCTATCATTCTCGCTAGGCGTCGCGCACTTTCGAGCTCGGTTTTGCCTGCACCATCGGCAGTCTCTAACATATCATCCTCATCTATTAACTCACCTGTTAATCGATATATATCTGCTGTTGTTGCAAAATGCTCTGCAGCGACATTCACCAAATGACCATTGAAGCTCACCTTTTGACACAACGCCATTAATGGCGTTCGCACCACTCCAGCATAAACCAATTCATCAAAGCGCATACGCTCCGCATCATTAAAACCCTGCGAGGCCACCAAACCATCCTTAATTAAAATTAAATCTGAAGTTGTGCTTCCAACATCAAGCAAAACAGCTTTTTTTATGGACTTGGCAATCAAACTAGCGCTCGCATGCCAATTGGCTGAAGCAATACAATCTGCCCACATAGGCACTTGCGAGCCATCCACAAGCCCTTGCCTAGCAGAATAGAACCGAACATCGCCTTTTAAGTGCTCAGCCATGAATTGAGCGATTTGCAAAACACCCGTGCGTCGATTAGGGAAAATATCCACCAATTCGCCAGTCATCGTTACAGCGTGTCGTTGTGGGATACTTTCTAACAATTCAAGCACTTCTGCCAAAGCGCGCTTAAGCTCGGCCATGCCGCGCCATAAAGGACAAGCCACCTGATGCACATCAAGCACCTCTCCTGTTGCCGAGACAAGGGCAGCCTTTAAGTGCGCTCCGCCAACATCCCAGCCAATCGTGGCTTCTGATTTAATCTGCGAGGGCTGCGGCATTAAGGGAAATTTCAACCTTGTGGTGTGTAATGACAGGCATTGTGAACGGCTTATTATAGAACAAGTCGAGTAGCATCTGTGCTGGATTGCAGCCACAAGCTTGATGCAATGCAATATAGGATGTTGTCAGACGAGGATTTATCTCCAACACAAAATATTCGCCCTGATACACAATTAAATCCACGCCAACATAACCTGCTAAACCAGGCATGGCTTGAGCGATTTTTTGAGCAATCGTATTGAAAGCTTCTCGATGCTCGTGCATGCCATTGATCAATCCACCGTTATATGTCAAGCGTTGGCCTTCAATCTGAATATGTTGAGAATTACAACTCAAGAGATAGGCGCTGCCGTTTTTGCAAAGCATACTGAAGCTAGCCGCATCCCCTTTTTGATAAGGCTGAACAACGTGCGTATATTCTCGGCCTCTTAACCAAACGCGCAAAGACTGCGCATCTTCAACAACAGCCATATCGTCACAACCAGCACCATCTCTAGGTTTAGCAACGTAAGTACCCTCCATATTTAATGGCAAGGCGTTAGCAAGATATGTTTCTAATGTTGGCGTGTGATGTGAGATGAAGGATTGGTAAGTTAGCCATTTATCACCGGCTAACTTAATAGTAGAAGCCGCACTCCCTAAAACAAACTTGTTCAAGCGCTCAGCTATCTGCGTAAGCTTTTCGAGCACGCCACCTGTTTCGGGTGCAATGAGCAAAACTGCATCAGATACCCTAATACACTGATCCCAAATAGCCCAAACATCTTGTGTTATATCGACCATAAGGACTTGCTGCGCACCAATTGGCGAAGCTAGCCGTTGGTCACAGGTCGTTAATATTTCAATATCGGGAATTTCAGCAAAATCACGCAAAGCGGCATCCCGCATCATCACACCCTCAACCAATAAGGACGGGGGCAAAGGCTCACGGTATAATCCACCACCCGTGATAAATTCGCAGATAAAAATTTTCAAATGATCATTATTCCTGTGCTTGATTTAATGAATGGCGAAGTAGTCCATGCCCAGCATGGAAATCGACACGAATACTTACCCATCAAATCCGTACTAACTGACACTAGCGAGCCGCTGGCAGTCGTTCAAGCTTTACTTGCATTATACGCATTCAAACAGCTCTATATTGCCGATATCAATGCGATACAAAAGACTGGCGATCACAAAAACGCAATACTCAAAATAACGAATAGCTTTCCAAACCTCGAAATCTGGCTAGACGCAGGATTTGATAGAGAAGCATCAATATCCAACTATCAATCTCGCAACATTAAGCCCGTGCTAGGCTCAGAGTGCTTGACTAGCATAGTCCAATATCAAACATTATCAACGGCATCCGAACGCAGAGCCATACTCTCTTTAGATTACAAAGACGATCACTTACAAGGTACTCAAGACCTCTTAAGCAATACAAGCTTATGGCCTAATGATGTAATTGTAATGACGCTGAACAAAGTTGGCAGCAATGCAGGGCCTGACTTAGCAAAACTCGCATTCATCAAAATGCAAACTAAGCATTCAAAAATTTATGCGGCTGGCGGTGTTCGAAATAGTACGGATTTAGAAGCACTCAAAGCCAGCAACATCAGCGGTGCACTAGTAGCAAGCGCACTGCATAATGGCGCCCTCAGCCAACAACAAATCAAGCTACTGCTAGACTAAACGCCCGGGCATTAAAAAGCCCGCAACAAAGCGGGCCTTTGATATTGCAGCATTTAAGCCTTAAAAAGGCTTAAATAATTCACGCTTACTCTAAGTTAGCGTGAATTGCGCGCATGCCTTCTTCAGTTAAACCTTTAGCATGAATCAACTCAGAAATTGCAGCTTCCAAGAAAATCAACGTTGAAAGTTCGAACTGTGAACCCATCGGCATGCCCTTGGTGAGTGGGAAGCTATCATCTTGACCAATTTGAATCACTAAATCAGCCACGTCAGCCATTGGTGAAGATTTTTTCATAGAAATCACAACCAATTTAGCGCCAACTGATTTTGCTTTTTTAACAAATGGAAGCAATGTTTCTGTACCACCAGAGCCTGAAACCAATACCAACAAGTCACCAGATTTAATTGCTGGCGTTACCACTTCACCAATCATATTCACGTTGTAACCAGCGTGTACTAACCGCATCGCGAAGAAACGTGACACCAATAGTGAACGACCAGCACCACCGATGAATGTGCGACCTGCTTTTTCAACCAAATCTAAAAGTTGTGATGATTTGTTATCAGTCACAGCCAAAATGCCTGTTAGTTTATCTAAGATAAGTTTTTGATGATCCATTATATTTCCTTAATTAATTGTCTTACCAACATTCAGATATTACCAAAAAAAATCCCGACGCATTACTGTGTCGGGATTTTTATACTCTATAAACTCTTAGCCAATTAAATCAGCTCAGAATTTATCGCTAATTAAGCGTGAGCGATAGCAGTGATTTCTGCAGCAGCAGCAGCAGGATCAGCAGCACCGTAGATAGCAGCGCCAGCAACGATGATTGTTGCGCCAGCATCACGTACTTGTGCAGTTGTAGCAGCTTTAACGCCACCAGCAACTGAGATTTCAACACCTAGGTTCAAAGCAGCGATAGCAGCTAAGTCAGCAAATGGTGTTTGGCCAGCAGCTTGTTGGTCAAGACCAGTGTGAATACCAATGATGTGTGCACCTAATTTAGCAACTTCTTTAGTTTTAGCAACTTTATCAGCAACGTTGATCAAGTCGATTTGTGCTTTTTTGCCATATTTGTTAGCAACGTCGATTACACCTTTAACTGTGCCGATGTCTGAAACACCCAATACAGTAACGATGTCAGCGCCAGCTTTGAAGAATGGCTCTGCTTCGTAGAAACCAGCATCAGCTGTTTTCAAGTCAACTAAGATTTTGTTGTTTGGGAATTTAGCACGTAGAGTTTCAAGCAATTTAATACCATTGTGCTTGATGCATGGTGTACCAATTTCAAGAATGTCAACGTGAGGTGCAGTAGCTGTAGCTAGTGCAACTGTTGCGTCGAAATCTAATGAATCTAAAGCCATTTGTGTTTGTGCCATGTTACTTTTCTCCAATTAATTACAGGTTTTACTACTTAGTATTTAGTGCTTTTCAGCACCAACTTAAAAATCGAACGATATCTTATAGCGCAACCAATCAATGTGTCAACGCTATAAATTGCAACGCTAGCCGTTATATCAACGCCTAGCGTTTATCAATAACTAAAATTTAGTTAAAGAAGTTATAGTTTTTCAGCAAGCGCTGCTTCAAGTTTGTTTTGGTCCACAACGAAGCCCCGAATACCTTCAGCTAGCTTTTCAGTTGCCATAGGATCTTCGTTCAACGCAAAACGGAACTCTTCTTCAGTCAAGCGAGCTGGAGCAGTTTTAGTTGCACCAGTATCTTTTAATACTTGGGTTAACGTACCTTCCGTCGCAGCCAAGTCTTGTAACAAGTTTGGAGAAACAGTTAAACGATCACAACCAGCTAAAGCAATCAACTCACCTGTGTTACGGAATGAAGCGCCCATCACAACAGTTTTGTAACCGTGTTCTTTATAGTATTGGTAGATAGCACGTACTGAAACTACACCTGGGTCTGTCTCTTGTGTATATTCCACACTTGGATTCTTAGCTTTGTACCAGTCTAAGATACGTCCAACGAATGGAGAAATTAAGAATACGCCTGCTTCAGCACAAGCACGGGCTTGTCCAAAACCGAATAACAATGTGAGGTTGCATTGGATACCTTCTTTTTCAAGAATCTCACCTGCTTTAATGCCTTCCCATGTTGATGCTAACTTGATCAAAACGCGGTCTTTACTGACGCCAGAGTCTTGATACAACTTAATCAACTTACGACCTTTAGCCACCATTTTTTCAACATTAAATGACAAACGAGCATCAACTTCAGTTGAGATACGACCAGGAACAACCTTAGTAATTTCTGTACCAATCAACACAGCTAGTTTGTCAGCTGCATTGTCAATTTGTTCTGCTTTAGAGCCGCCTTGCGCTTTAGCATAAGCAATAGCGTCATCAATCAATGATGCATATTGTGGTAATTGGCTCGCTTTTAATACTAAAGATGGATTTGTTGTTGCATCGATTGGTTTTACACTCTTAATCGCTTCAACGTCTCCAGTGTCAGCCACGATAGTGGTCATAGACTTCAATTGTTCTAATAAATTAGCCATAGTACTCTCCGAATAATCACTTAATAAATAACGAACCAACATTAATTTCGAGCCAATATTATACCCGAAAAAGCAATCAAATCCCAACTCAACAAGGCAAGCAACTCTATTTATTGCTTAAGGGCTTCCATTACTGCCTTGCGGTCAAAATGAGGCGCCAAGAGCTGAATAAACTCATAGGTAAACTTCCTCAAATAGGCATCACGTCTTATACCCACATAAGTCACACTGTCCGGAAATAGATGCTTCGCATCCAAAGCAACCAAATTAACATCTCGATCCGGATCGTAAGCCATTCCCGCCAACAAACCCACTCCTAAACCAAGACTGACGTATGTTTTAATGACGTCTGCATCAATCGCTGTGAGCACGACATTTGGCGTGAGCCCCTCTTTCTCAAACACACTACTCACCAATGAACCCCCAGTAAAGGCAAAGTCATAGGTAATGAGTGGGTGTTGCGTTAATTTTTTGAGCGTCAAGGGCACATCAGAAATAAGCGGATGCCCTGAAGGCACAACAACACAACGATTCCACTGATAGGCAGGCAAGCATAAAATTTTATCAAAATGGTTAATAGCTTCAGTCGCAATTCCAATATCCGCTTCACCACTTTCGACCTGCTGTGCCACTTGAGTTGGATTGCCTTGGTGAATATTAAGTTTCACATCAGGATACTTTTCCATAAAGGCTTTAACAGCTGCAGGCAAACGATAACGCGCCTGCGTATGCGTTGTTGCAATAGTAAGCACACCAATGTCTTCATGACTAAATTCTTCACCTACGCGCTTAATATTCTCCATGTCTCGCATAACGCGTTCAGCAAGCTCAACAATATTTCGGCCTGGTTCAGTGATACCTGTGAGCCGTTTGCCATGACGCTCAAAAATCTGTAAATTAAGTTCTTCTTCAAGCAATTGAATTTGCTTACTTACGCCAGGCTGAGATGTATAAAGCGCGTCCGCAGCCAAAGATATATTCAGACCCTGTTTAACAACCTCACTTATATACCTCAATTGATGAAATTTCATCTTCGCAACATCCTTTATAACTAATGAGCATATATTAAGAACAAACTGTTATAAAAACAACATATTTAGTCATTTATAATTCTACCAGTTTAATTTTCACGCAAAATCAATTGCATTTAAGGGTTCTCATGGATTTTGGCTTCATTGTCGCAGGCTTTATTGTTGGTTTTTTAGTTGGCTTAACTGGCGTAGGCGGCGGCTCGCTTATGACGCCTATCCTACTCATATTTTTTCATATCAAGCCGGCACTGGCCGTTGGTACGGATTTACTTTACGCCTCCGTGACCAAATCAGTTGGCATTTTCGCTCACGGAAAACTAGGCAATATTGATTGGCGCATTGTTAAGTTACTTGCTTTAGGTAGCGTGCCCGCTTCTATTGCCACCATCATCTTCTTACGCACCATTGATGTGGATTCTACAGAAGCCATCGCCACTATCAAGTTCAGCTTAGGTATTGCATTAATTATTACTTCAGTAGCAGTGATTTTAAGAACCAAATTAATGGGTCTTCTAGCGAAAGAAACCTTAATTCCAGAAAAATATGTAGCCACTAGCACCGTTGCGCTTGGCATTATTCTTGGAGGATTAGTCACACTAACCTCTGTCGGTGCTGGTGCTTTAGGTGTAACTGCGCTTATCGTCCTATACCCACATAAGAAAATCACCACCATCGTGGGTAGCGATATAGCACACGCCGTTCCACTGACACTAGTTGCAGGGCTAGGTCATGCAAGCCTTGGCACTGTCGATTACAACCTACTTGGCACGCTGCTTATTGGCTCCATACCAGGTATCTACATTGGTAGTCATTTAAGCGCAAAAGTTGCCGAACACTGGTTACGTATCGCGCTTGCTTCGATTTTAATTTACGTAGGACTTAAACTCGTTCTGCATTAAGCCTTGTTTGTATTAGCCTGAATGCCAATATAAAGCGTGAAAACAAGCGTGTTTTGCATTAAAATAATGCCTCTTTGAAAAATTGAACAGCCATGTATAAATACGATGCTATTGACCAACAACTTGTAAACGAGCGTGTCGCCCAATACCGCGACCAAACTAACCGCTATCTTGCTGGCGAACTTTCTGAAGACGAGTTCCGCCCCCTTCGTTTACAAAACGGCTTATATATTCAGCGCCAAGCGCCAATGCTTCGCATTGCCGTTCCTTATGGAATGCTGTCATCTAAACAATTACGCAAACTTGGCGAAATCGCCAAAAAATACGACAAAGGCTACGGCCATTTCAGCACACGTCAAAACCTACAGCTTAATTGGCCTAAGCTAGAAGATGTTCCAGAGATATTAGCTGAACTTGCAACCGTGGAAATGCATGCCATTCAAACCTCTGGCAATTGCATACGCAACATCACCACTGACCAATTTGCTGGCGTAGCTCCAGATGAAGTAATAGATCCACGCGCCATGGCCGAAGTCATGCGTCAATGGAGTACTTTCCATCCCGAGTTTGCTTTATTGCCACGAAAATTCAAAATTGCAGTGTCTGGTACAGAACAAGACCGTGCAATTGTTCAAGCCCACGACATCGGTATGGAGTTCTACAAGGATGCCAAAGGTCAAACAGCGATTAAGGTTTGGGTGGGCGGCGGTTTAGGACGCACCCCTATCTTAGGCACAGTCATACGGGAACATCTTGAATGGCAACATGCCCTCACCTATTGCGAAGCGATTATCCGCGTCTACAATATTCACGGTCGCCGTGATAACGCTTATAAAGCCCGCATCAAGATCTTGGTCAAATCTTTGGGTATTGATGAATTCAAAAAGCAAGTTGAAGCAGAATGGCTACATATCAAAGACAATCCAAACACGATTACTGAAGCTGAACTAGCTCGCGTTGCTGAGCACTTTGAGGCGATGCCTTATGAAAGTCTGCCAACAAACGATGCAAGCTTTGATAGTGCGATCGCAAGCAATCCAGCATTTGCTGCTTGGGTAAAGCGTTGCGTACACCCCCACAAACAATCTGGCTACCGTGCAGTAACTCTCTCTCTTAAACCTCACGGCCATGCACCAGGAGATATCACTTCAGAACAAATGGCGGTTGTTGCTGACTTAGCAGATGCCTATAGTTTTGGTGAATTACGCGCTTCTCATGAACAAAACTTGATTTTGGCGGATGTAAAACTATGCGAACTCTTCCCTCTATGGGAGAAAGCTCGGACAGCAGGTTTGGCAACGCCTAACATTGGCTTACTTACTGACATCATTTGTTGCCCAGGCGGCGATTTCTGTTCATTAGCAAACGCAAAGAGCATCCCTATTGCTGAAGCCATCCAAATGCAATTCGACAACCTAGATTATTTGCATGATATTGGCGACCTAGAACTTAACATCTCAGGTTGTATGAACGCTTGCGGCCATCATCACGTTGGTCATATTGGTATTTTGGGGGTAGATAAAGACGGTTCAGAATGGTACCAAGTAACCATTGGCGGTAAACAAGGCATTGATGCAAGCATAGGCTCTGTTATTGGCCCTTCTTTCTCCGCAGAAGAAATGCCAGGTGTAGTTCAACGCTTAATTGAAGTGTATATAAAAGAGCGCACACCAGAAGAACGCTTCATTGATACTGTGCGCCGCATTGGTGTTCCGCCATTCAAAGCACATGTATATGCGAGCAAGGAGACTGCTAATGTCTAACCTAATTAAAGACAATGCCATCGCTGCAGACGAATGGACGCGCGTTACCCCACCAAGCTTAGGTGAAGAAACCGTTCGCAAACAAGCAGGAAAAGTTGTGCTATTTAAGCTCACAGGAGAAGAAACTTTTTCAGCAGAGCAAATTGCCGCGACTCAAATTCCGGCGGGCAAAGTGCTGATTCCATTTGCTGTGTGGCGTGCCCATAAAGACACACTTGCTAACCGTGTCAGCCAAGGCGAAGTTGGCTTGTTAATCGCTACACACGAAGCGATTGAAGATGTGATTGCGGAAGTAAAGGATATTAACGCTTTTGTATTAGTGGCTATTTATGTCGAACGCTTTGCTGATGGCCGCATTTTCACTATCGGCAACCTACTCCGCACAAGATATGGCTATAAGAATGAATTGCGTGCGGTTGGTGATGTATTACGCGACCAACTATTTTTCCTAAAACGCTCGGGTTTTAATAGTTACTTAATTCGCGCTGATCGCTCAGCGACAGAAGCTCTAGCCAGTCTAAAAGACTTTAGCGAGCCATACCAAGGCGCAGTTGATATTACAGAGCCAGCATGGCGCAGGATAAACCGCTAATGTTTGGTGACGTATCCATGATACGCTCAGCCGCTAAGAATCCAGCGACTAGCCCAGAACTCACAGAAGCCTTAAAAACCTCTGTGTCGCTTAAGCGCACACAAGCATTGAGCGTGCTTAAAGAAGCCGCAAACAAGTTCCCAGCCATCACCTTTGCCAATAGCTTTGGTGCTGAAGACATGGTACTCACAGACATCATCATGCGAGAAACCCTTGCGATTGAAATTTTCTCATTGGATACAGGTCGTCTACCTCCTGAAACTTATACCTTGATGGCAGAAGTGGAAAGCACCTACAGCACCAAACTTAAAGTGTATTTTCCTAAACATGAAGTAATTGAGCAATACGTTCAAACAAATGGCATCAACGCTTTTTACGAGAACATTGATTTGCGTAAGGCCTGTTGCCACATGCGTAAAGTCGAACCACTTCAAAGAGCATTGTTCAGCAAACAAGCTTGGGTGACCGGCATGCGTGCAGAGCAAGCGACAACTCGAGTAAATTTGCCTGTACAAGAGTTTGACGATGGTAATAAGTTAGAAAAATTCAATCCTCTAACCAACTGGACCGAACAAGAAATTTGGGCGTATATTCGCCTTCACGAAGTACCTTACAACAAACTACATGATGCTTTCTACCCTAGCATTGGCTGTTCCCCATGTACCCGTGCAGTCGCCATGGGTGAAGATATCCGCGCTGGACGCTGGTGGTGGGAAGACCCAACCAGCAAAGAGTGTGGTCTACATGTTAAAAAAACGAAGTAATCAAGAAATCCTATTTGAAATTAATAAGTTGAAATGATGACAATAGCAAACAAAACAACTCTCAGCCATCTCGATTGGCTAGAAGCGGAAGCAATTCACATTTTGCGTGAAGTTGCAGGCCAATGTTCAAACCCTGTGTTGCTATTTTCAGGCGGTAAAGATTCATTATGTATCTTGCGCCTTGCAGAAAAAGCATTTCGTCCGGGCCGTTTTCCTTTCCCACTGATGCATATTGACACTGGTCACAACTACAAAGAAGTTATTGAGTTCCGCGACCAACGTGCCACAGAACTGGGCGAGCGCTTAATTGTTCGTTCTGTAGAAGACTCAATGAAACGCGGTACTGTGGTTCTTAAATCAGAGGATGAATCACGAAACAAACACCAATCTGTAACATTACTTGAAGCGATTGAAGAGTTTGGTTTTGATTGTTGTATTGGTGGCGCACGACGCGATGAAGAAAAAGCCCGTGCTAAAGAACGCATTATGAGCTTCCGAGATGAGTTCGGCCAATGGGACCCAAAAAACCAACGTCCTGAATTATGGAATTTATACAACGCTCGCTCACATAAAGGCGAAAACATTCGTGCATTCCCCATTTCGAATTGGACTGAAATGGACGTCTGGCAATACATCGAACGTGAAAAACTAGGCCTACCAAGTATCTACTTTGCACATCAACGCGATGTCGTAATGCGTTCTGGCTCCATCGTGCCAGTCAACGTTCCGCTCGCATCTGGTGAAGTAATTAACCTTCCTAAAGTAGGTGAAGAAATTATTAACATGCAAGTGCGGTTCCGCACAGTAGGAGACATTACTTGTACTGCTCCTGTGATTAGCGATGCTAATACCATTTCAAAAATTGTACTTGAGACTGCTACCACCACGATTACAGAGCGTGGCGCAACCAGGCTTGATGACCAAACTTCAGATGCATCAATGGAACAACGCAAGAAAGAAGGCTATTTCTAATGACAACTCAACATAATGATAGCCTACTCCGTTTTATGACATGCGGTAGCGTAGATGATGGTAAAAGCACCCTCATTGGTCGCTTACTTTTTGATACCAAGAGCATCTTAGCTGACACTCTCACACAAATGGATCGCACATCTAAAAAACGTGGTCTAGAGGTTGTTGATTTATCATTACTCACAGACGGCTTGCAAGCTGAACGCGAGCAGGGCATTACGATTGACGTTGCCTATCGCTACTTCAGCACTGGTACCCGCAAATACATCATTGCCGATGCACCAGGCCATGAGCAATATACACGCAACATGGTCACAGCAGCCTCCACAGCCAATCTTGCGATCATTTTAATTGATGCACGTAAAGGCGTGCTCACCCAAACACGTCGCCATTCATTCTTGGCGCACTTGGTGGGGATTCCTCATATTGTGGTTGCGATTAACAAAATGGATCTAGTTGATTTTGACCAAGAAACTTTTGAGAAGATTAAATCAGAGTATTTAAGCTTTGCAGAACAAATCGGCTTGCAGCGTGCTGGTCGAGACATTCAAGTAGTGCCGCTTTCTGCACTTACCGGCGACATGCTAGTTGAGCGTGGGGATGCTATGAATTGGTACCAAGGCCCAACCATGTTACAAATCTTAGAGTCTGCGCCAGCAGCCCACTCAGAGCAAAACGAGCCATTCCGCTTCCCTGTTCAATTCGTTTGCCGCCCTCACGCATCAGACGATAAAGATCTACATGACTTTCGAGGTTTTATGGGACGAGTTGAATCTGGCGAAATCGCTGTTGGTGATGCAGTCACAGTATTGCCAAACGGCTACACATCAAAAGTAAAAGCTATTCAATTAGGTGACGAACAGCTAAAAAGTGCTATGACAGAACAATCTGTCACGCTCTTGCTTGAAGATGAAATCGACACCTCACGTGGCGACATGATTGTGAAGTCAGACCAAGCACCAGAACCAGTGAAGCAAATCTCAGGCATGGTATGTTGGCTATCTGAAACCCCACTTTCAACAGCACGCACTTATATCATCCGTCACACTACCCGCGAATCGAAAGCCAGGGTGGGACAGATTGAATACAAAGTGGATGTGAATACACTTGAGCAATTGGAAACTCAAGGTCTTGCGATGAACGATATTGCAAAAATCAATTTCAAACTCGCCCAACCGCTTATGGTCGATAGCTATAGCAAAAACCGTGCGACTGGCGCATTCATTGTGATTGATGAGTCCACCAACAACACTGTTGGTGCTGGCATGATTATTTAGTTCTGATTAAACGAATCAACCCAAAATACATTAAAATAACCCTATTGAAGAATTTATAAAGATTTTAGAAGGAAAACCAACATGACATATGTCGTTACCGAAAACTGTATTCAATGCAAATACACTGATTGTGTAGATGTTTGCCCAGTGGATTGTTTTGTAGAAGGCCCTAATTTCTTGGCAATTAACCCAGACGAATGTATCGACTGCACATTATGCGTGGCTGAATGCCCTGCTGAAGCGATTTTTGCAGAAGACGATGTTCCTGCAGATCAACAAGAATACATCGCGCTAAACGCTCGCCTTGCAGAGATATGGCCTGTTATTTCATCACGCAAGGAACCTTTGCCAGACGCTGACACAATGAATGGAGCACCTGGTAAACGTGAACTTTTAGTTGAGTGAGTGAACATATCCTAAAAAAAGGAGACCCCATATTTCGGTCTCCTTTTTTATACTAAATATTTAAATAGATATTTGAAATTGCCGCCTAGCCGCAAGTGCTGCCTCTCTGACATAACACCCCTCCTCATGGTCATTGACCAAGCCCAAAGCCTGCATAAAAGCATACATGGTGATGGGTCCAACAAACTTCCATCCTCTTTGCTTGAGATCTTTTGAAAGCGCGATTGATTCTTTAGATTGAGTTAGTGCTTTTAGGGTTTCTAAATTATATACTTGAGGACGGCTTGCAAAATCAGGCTCAAACTCCCAGAAATAGGCTGCGAGTGATGATTTAGAGTCCAACAACTTTTCAGCACAGCGCGCATTATGAATCACGGCTTCTACCTTGCCTAGATGGCGCACAATACCTGGATCGGACATTAATCGCTCAACATCTTTCTGGGAAAATCTGGCAACACTTTCAATATCAAAGCCATTAAAAGCCAATCTGAAGTTTTCACGTTTTTTTAAAATCGTCAACCAGCTAAGGCCAGACTGAAAGCCTTCTAGACAGATTTTTTCAAAGAGATTCGTATCGTCATTAACGGGAAAACCCCATTCCCTGTCGTGATAGTCACGATAAATTGGCGTGTTGTTACACCAAAAACAGCGATGCAACTGAACGGCTATTCCCATCAAGAAGACCTTAAAACTTAGGCATGCTGCCACAAGTGGCTTTGGCGAATAACTAACCACCCTACCAAGCAGTAGCCAGCCATTGCACACGCCATCAAAAAAGGGCTACTCCACACTAATGAGGCAACAACACCCGATGAAAAGCTAGATAACAACATTTGCATAAAAGCTTGGCCTGAAGCGGCTGTGCCACGGATTTTCGGGTGTCTATCAAGTGCGGCAATTGATAAAACAGGCATTGCAAGCGCCATACCAATGTTAAATACGGCAATAGGCAATATCAACCATACGGTATGAGATAAGAAGTAACAAGCAATCACATTGACAAGAACTGTAGACAACATCCAAGCATAAGCCCATTGCACCACTTGCTGACGAGTAAAAATACCAGCAGCACGTTTGGCAAGATATGACCCAAGCATCATGCCACACACAGTCGGAATAAACATATAGCCAAACTGCTGATCTGTAAGACCTAAGTGCTTGACCAAAAACATAGGGCTAGCGATGACGTATAAAAAGAAGCCTGCAAAGTTTGTACTTATAGAAAATACCAATCGGAAGTATTCAGCATCAGAAAAAAGAATACTGTAGTCTTTAACCACTTGCTTGGCAGAGAGCGTTAAGCGTTTTTCTGGAGGCATAGTCTCAGGCAAGTAGTGCGCCACGGCAAAAAAAGCAAACCCTGAATACAAGGCTAGAAAGATGAAAATTGACTGCCAATGAATGCCTAACAAAAAGCCGCCAATAATGGGCGCAACCGCTGGAGCAATACCAAATAGCATTTGGACTGTTGCCATGACACGCTGGGCTTGTGGCCCTTCAAATAAGTCACGCACCATGGCTCTAGCAACGACGTTCCCTGCTCCACCAGATAAGCCTTGCAAGGCCCTAAAGAACCATAGTGTTTCTATATTTTGCGCAAAGGCACAGCCAATTGAAGCGAGTAAAAATACGCCCAAGCCAATTTTAATGGTGGGAATACGACCGATGGAATCTGAAATTGCACCATGCCACAATGTCATCATGGCGTAAGGCAATAAATAAAAAGTTAAGCTTTGTTGTAAGGCAACTGGCTTAGCAAGCAAATCTGTCCCCATTGCAGGAAAAGCTGGTAAATAGGTATCAATCGCAAACGGCGCAAGCGCGGCAAGGCTTGCGAGCAAGATGGATAATAGAATAGGGGAAACTTTTTTCATTGCGTTTGGCTATTTATCTTTTTAACTGGCTCTCAATAAAAACGCGCCAATGATTTTTCGAAAGGCGCGTTCATTTAACCACAAATTAATCATTCTAGGCTTAAGGCAATGCGTGAAAATCTTTTACCCGATCATTTAATTCACCAGCGATTATCGCTTTGGAGTTTTTATCATTACGGAAAATAATAGGTTGAGAGGCAATCAATGGATTGCGTGAATCCTTAATCGCTTGAGTAATAACATGATGGTTAGGGGACAAACTACAAACAGGATCAGCACCTTCGGCGTCCCCTGTCAGCATAAATGCCTGACAACGGCAGCCTGCCAAGTCCTTTTCTTTCTCCGAGCAGCTGCGACATGGTTCTTTCATCCAACTATCGCCGCGATACTTATTAAAGGCGGGTGAATCATTCCAAACCCAATCCAAACCCTTTTCACGTACATTAGGAAATTCAATATTTGGCAAGACACGTGCTGAATGGCATGGCAATACATCACCATTAGCAGTCACTATCATAAATACTTCACCCCAACCATTCATACACTTCTTGGGACGATCCGAGAAGTAGTCAGGTACGACAAAGAAAATCTTCATCTTGCTGCCCTGCTTTTCACGAAACTCATTGGTAATTCGCTCGGCCTCATCAATTTGTTCTTTGGTTGGCATCAGTTGACTTCGGTTAACTAAAGACCATCCATAATACTGGGTATTTGCAAGCTCGATGTAATCTGCGCCTAAAGCCTCAGCCATTTCTAAAATTTGGCGCATGTGGCCAATGTTATATCGATGGATCACCACGTTTAGCACCATTGGATAGCCATGACTTTTAATCATGGCTGCCACTTTTTTCTTAAGCTCAAACGTTTTGGTATTAGTAATAAAGTTGTTAATCTCTTCAGTAATATCATGCATAGACAACTGAATATGATCTAGGCCGCCATCTTTAAATGCTTGAATACGCTTTTCTGTGAGGCCAACGCCTGAGGTAATCAAATTGCTGTAATAACCCAATTTTTTGGCTTCAATCACGATATCTTCAATATCATCACGCAGCAAAGGCTCACCACCAGAAATGCCTAACTGTAAAGCACCTAAACGACGTGCATCACGCAATGCTTGTATCCATTGTTCTGTGCTTAGCTCATTTTGTGTGTGTTTATCATAATCCGTTGGGTTGTAGCAAAAAGCACAATGCAGTGGACAACGATATGTTACTTCAGCCAATAACCAAAGGGGTTGTGTACGCGTCACATTCGCGGCAACACCGTTATTTTGATTTTGAATCTCTTTTTGTACGACTGATTGACCTAGTGATGCTTGTGTCATTTTTCGACTCCTAGACTGGCTACTCTTAATTAATTTGGCGTAACCAAGCTTTTTCGATTGCTAATTCCAACATCCCGAAAATGTCATTTTCCAAATCTGGCACATCAGAAAATTTAGCTTTCAGTTCCGTTACGATTTCTGCAACAGTACGTTGACCATCCACAAGATTTAGTACTTCACCCGCACCACTATTCAGCTTTACCATACCCTCTGGAAACAAAATAACATAGCAATTCTGTGCGTCTTCCCACTGGAAACGATGATGCAAGGCTATAGAGTAAATATCGGTTTGTTGAATGCTCATAAGCACCTCAATTAATAAACTGGTTGACGTAGATATGACACACCATCAGTCGTCACATCAGTGCATTGCAACATAATGGAGTCTGCAATCACCCAAAGTACATCAAGCTTAAACTGAAGAATATCTAGTGCACGCTGTTGCATCTCGCGGCTCTTACCAAAATAATCAAGTGTCACTGATAAGCCTTGCTCTACATCACGACGCGCTTCTGTAAGCCGTTTTTTGAAATACACCAAACCGTCTTCCTTAATCCAGGGATAAACGGTGGGCCATGAGCTAATACGTTGCTGATGAATATGGGGAGCAAACAACTCTGTTAGAGATGAACATACAGATTCTTGCCAAGGGCGTTGACGTGCAAAATTGATGTAAGCATCAACCGCAAACTTAACGCCAGGACTCACCAATTTGAGGGATGTCACATCCTCACGACTTAAACCGACAGCTTTCCCTAGTTGAATCCAAGCTTCAATCCCTCCAACAGAATCCCCAACACCATCATGGTCAGTAATACGCACAATCCATTCTTTACGAATATCTTTATCTGGACAGTTAGATAAAATCGCAGCGTCTTTTTGTGGAATACCTATTTGATAGTAAAAACGATTGGCAACCCAACACTGAAGCTGCTCTTTACTTAGTTTACCTTCATACATCGCCACGTGAATGGGATGATGAATATGATAGCCTTGCCCTTTGTAGCGTAATTTTTCTTCAAACTCTTCGCGAGTCCAAGGTAAGTTGTTATCTACTAATGCGTTCATACTGCTCTCCTAAAGAATAATGTCCATGCCGTCATAAGCAACCTCAATACCGTGATTAGTCAACTCAGCGCGCTCTTTGGAATCTTCTCTTAAAATTGGGTTAGTATTATTGATATGAATTAGCACTTTTCTTGATGCATCAAAACCATCTAATTTTTCTATCATGCCGCCCTCACCTGATTGCGGATTGTGGCCTATGCTACGGGCTGTTTTTGTCATCAAGCCCATGTCAATCATTTCAGTGTTGGTCCAGAAAGTACCATCTACCATGATGCAATCTGCTTGATTCATTAATGCTGGTAAATGTGGCTCAATTTCGCCTAAACCAGGTGAATACCAGCATTTTTTACCTGTGCTAATTTCTTCGATAAGTACGCCAATAGTGTCGCCTGGATGCGGATCATTACGATGAGGAGAATATGGCGGCGCGGCACTTTTGAGAGCAACCGCTGTAAATCTGAGGTTAGACGCACCCTCCACTTCAAATGAAGTTTTGCCATCAGTGGGTATTTGATGATGATTAATGCCGCAATAGTGACCGAGAATAGTCAGAAGAGGGTTACCTGATGTAAGGTCTTGATACACCATATCGGTACAGTAGATTTCACGTTTTACTTGCCCTTCACGCAACATCAACAAACCTGTTGTATGATCAATTTGGGCATCTATTAGTACTATACCTATAATACCACTATCACGAATAGCGCGACCTGGTTGTAGCGGTTTAAATTCCTGAATTTGTTGAAGCACATCTGGTGAAGCGTTGAATAACACCCAATTAACTCCATCACCACTCACACAAATCGATGACTGGGTGCGCTTGGTTGCTTTAATAGTACCTTTACGCAGTCCATCGCAATTGAAGCAATTACAATTCCACTGTGGAAAACCACCACCGGCACCGGCACCTAAAACATGAATGTGCATAAATTTCTCTTTAATTATTATTCTAAATATGAAATTGGGCTACTTTGCAGTAGCCCAGCAAACGTTGTTTTTAATTACAAGTACATTGTAAACATCTTAGCGATTGCAAACGTACATTGTAACTTCGAAACCAAAACGCATTTCAGTAGCAACTGGTTTAGTCCACATAATGTATCTCCTAATTATTAAATTAAAAACGTTGGTGCATTTATGAGTCCTTCCAACGTGAGACGAATCATGCGCTTTGAACTCATGCTTCAACAGTGCAAAAAGCTGGAAACTTCACTAATGATTTTCATGACACCCGACGATAAATTACTTAAAATTTTAAAGAGTGGAAATTGAGAGCTTAGCAACGATAGACTTTATGTTATTTCTAAAGGCATTGCTAACAATGCACTAAGAGTATTCTTGAAAAAGGGTGAGTGCAAAACCTATTAAAGCTAGCTATTAGGCAAGCCTTCTATTATCAGGAATTATGAAATGGCGCTTGTCGCTTAACTATTAATTGCTGCCGCTAGCGCTTCTAAGAAGCGTGCGTTCTCTGAAAATAGGCCAATACTAACACGCAAGTAATCTGGCATTTCATAATTAGCGATTGGTCGAACAATCACGCCCTGATTGAGCAGTCGCTCATAAACACCAAGTGCGTCATCCACCCTAAAACTCACAAAATTAGCGAAGGATGGAATGAAAGTTAAACCTAGCTTTTGTATGCCCTGTGTAATTTGAACCATCCCCGCTTGGTTTAAAGCTCGTGTCCGCTCTACAAACTCATCATCAGCAAGCGATGCCACCGCCGCTGCCTGCGCGATACTATTGACATTAAAAGGCTGACGAACGCGATTCATTAAATCGGCAATCGCTGTAGACGTTACACCAAAACCAACACGCAATCCTGCTAAGCCATAAGCTTTTGAAAATGTGCGAGAAATGACCAAGTTATCAAATTCATTTAACCAGCCAATAGACTCGGCTTTCAAATCATCTGGGAGGTATTCGTCATAAGCCTCATCTAACATTACCAATACGTGCTTAGGCACCGCCAACAAAAACTTCTTCAGCTCAAGCTTACTTATTAGAGTGCCTGTTGGATTATTCGGGTTTGCAACAAACACCATGCGTGTTTTAAGCGAAATCGCCCTTAACATTGCATCTAAATCATGCCCGAACTCTTTTGCTGGCACAACGACACCCGTAGCACCAACCGCTTGCGTTACAAGACTATAAACCGCAAACGCATGTCGCGAATAAACTGCCTCATCGCCTGGCGACAAAAAAGCACGTGCAGCCAACTCTAAAATATCATTAGATCCATTACCAAAGACTAATTGGCTATGTCTTACATTGAATTTCTTGCAAACAGCATCACGCAGCTCTACGCTATTACCATCTGGATAACGCGCAATATCATCCAATGCATCCATCATTGCCATGTGTGCATTTGGACTAACACCTAATGGATTTTCATTGGAAGCGAGCTTTACAATTTGACTTGGGTCCAAACCTTTATCACGTGCCAAATCACTAATTGGCTTACCCGGTTGATACGGTGCTATTGAACGGATATAAGCTGGCGCTAAATTGGAAATGTCTGACACGGAAATTACCTCAAAATTTTAAGCCTGAAAGCTTAATTAAACTACGGCAACTGGGTATGAACCTAGCACCTTAACAAATGAAGCGCGCTGCTCAATTTCTGCCAACGCCTTTATGATACTAGCGTCTTGATGATGCCCTTCAATGTCTACAAAGAAAATGTATTCCCACAAGCCCATTTTGGCTGGACGTGACTCTAACTTGGTCATACTGACTTGGTTCTTAGATAAAGGCTCCAAGATAGACACCATCGCACCTGGCACATTCTTAGTCGCTATCACTAAAGAGGTTTTATCTTTACCTGATGCAGCCACATCATGGTCTGCGAGGACCAAGAAACGTGTTGTATTACGCGGATCGTCTTCAATATTATTAGCCAATGAACTTAATTCAAAGATTTCAGCGGCTCTCAGACTGGCAATCGCCGCCGCACCCATCTCTGTACTTGCCAACCTTGCAGCTTCAGCGTTGCTCACCACTGCTTGACGCTCGGCGTTTGGCAAATGACTGTTGAGCCATTCGTGGCACTGAGCTAAAGATTGCGCATGTGAATATACTCTCGTAACAGAGGCGCTATCTAACGATTTACTAAGTAAGTTATGATGCACTGGCAACTCGATCTCACCACAAATATTGAGGCGCGTTGCTGTGAGCAAATCCAATGTTCGACCAATGGCACCCTCAGTTGAATTTTCAACAGGCACAACGCCATAATCTGCTTGGCCTGATTCTACCATTCGGAACACTTCATCAATTGAAAGGCATTGCATAGGTGATGACAGACCGCCAAATTGTTTATTTGCTGCCTCTTCACTGAATGTGCCTAATGGGCCTAAAAAAGCCACTGTGAGTGCCTTTTCTAAAGCACGGCAATTAGACATCACACTACGAAAAATGGCTGTCACTGCTTCTGGAGGCAATGGTCCGTTATTCAAATCCACCAAACGACGCAACACTTGCGCTTCACGCTCTGGACGATAAATAGGACCGCCACCTTTAAGCTCACCAATCTGACGCGCATGTGCCGCACGCTCATTCACCAATTTAAGCAGTTGCTCATCGATGGCATCAATTTGGTCTCTGTGTTGTTTTAAGATGTCTGACATAGTGTTTTCCTGAATGTGCAGGATTAAGCGTTTGCCTGCGCGAAAGACTTCATAAATTCGATTAAGGCTTTTACGCCTTCGATAGGCATGGCGTTATAAACAGAAGCACGCATACCGCCGACTAATTTATGGCCTTTCAATTGCAACAAGCCAGTTTGTTGTGCTTGCTTTAAGAAAGCCTCATCTAAAGCGGCTTTTTTTAGCGTGAACGGAATATTCATGCGTGAGCGATTTTCAAGCGCAATTGGCGAATGGTAAAAATCTGAAGCATCTAAATAATCATACAAAAGTGCTGATTTTTCGATGTTAATTTTTTCCATCGCAGCCAAGCCGCCTTTGGCTTTTAGCCACTTAAATACCAAGCCTGCCATGTAGATACCATAAGTTGCAGGAGTGTTATACATGGAATCGTTATCCGCATGGATTTTGTAATCAAACATGGTTGGCGTGCCAGCAATGGTCTGACCAATCAAATCCTCACGGACGATAACGATTGTAAGTCCTGCAGGGCCAATATTTTTTTGTGCGCCTGCGTAAATCAAACCATATTGGCTCACATCGACCGGTCGGGAGAGAATATGTGAGGACATATCACACACCACAGGCACATCACCTGTTTGCGGCACTGAAAACATCTCAACTCCGCCAATAGTTTCATTTGAAGTAAAGTGGAAATAAGCCGCATCTTTATTGAGCTTAAGCGCTTCTTGGCTTGGCGCATAGGTATAGTTTTTGTCTTTACTTGAAGCAGCAATATTTACTTGGCAATAACGCGCCGCTTCATCAATCGCTTTTTTAGACCAAATACCGCTATCTAAATAATCAGCCGTTTTTTTGCCGCGTAGCAAATTCATCGGCACCATACAAAACTGACTATGCGCCCCGCCCTGTAAAAACAACACCTTGTAATTACTAGGAATACTCATCAACTCGCGCAAATCAGATTCAGCTTCAGCGGCAATACTCATAAATTCTTTGCCGCGATGACTCATCTCCATCACCGACATGCCCGAGCTATGCCAATCCATCATTTCATCTCTCGCTTGCAAGAGCACTTCCTTTGGCAATACCGCTGGACCAGCTGAAAAATTAAAAATTTGCGTCATGAATTGCTTTCAACTCTTTTCAAAACTTAAGCTAAGCTTCCGCCTCTTCATCATCCTCAGTCTCAACCACTTTCTCTAGACCAGACAACTTCTCGCCATCACCAAGATTAATCAGCGTAACACCTTGCGTTGCACGACCTAACTCACGAATTTCTTTCACGCGAGTACGAATGAGAACGCCGCCAGTCGTGATGAGCATAATTTCATCTTCATCATTCACTAAGCGCGCTGCTACCACCATTCCATTACGTTCGCTTATTGCAATCGCTTTAACACCTTGTGTGCCACGACCCGAGTGACGGAAGTCAGCCAAGACAGTACGTTTACCAAAACCGTTTTCTGTTGCCACTAACACGGTTTGTTGGTCATTTTCAGCTACCAACAGAGACAATACTTGTTGGTCTTTAGTAATCTTCATACCACGCACACCGCGGGTATTACGGCCCATCGCACGAACATCTTCTTCGTCAAACCAAACTGCTTTACCACCGTTTGAAACCAAGACAATATCTTGCGTCCCGTTGGTGACTTCAGCACCAATCAAATAATCGCCTTCATCTAGGTTAATCGCGATAATTCCTGATTTACGTGGATTAGAGAACTCAATTAATGCTGTTTTCTTGACGGTACCCATTGCAGTCGCCATGAACACAAAGTGATTTTCGTCAAACTCTTTCACCGGCAAGATGGCATTGATTTTTTCGCCTTCGCTCAATGGGAATAGGTTAACAATAGGTTTACCACGGCTAGTTCTGCTACCTTGTGGCACTTCATAAACCTTGAGCCAATACACTTGACCAAGACTAGAAAAGCACAAGATGTAATCGTGCGTATTTGCCACAAACATCTTGTCGATAAAGTCATCTTCTTTAGTTGCAGCTGCTTGCTTACCACGACCACCACGACGTTGTGAACGGTACTCTTCAAGCGGTTGTGATTTAATATAACCAGTGTGAGATAAAGTAACCACCACGTCTTGCGGCGTGATTAAATCTTCCAGTGATAAATCTTGTGCATTGTGCACAATCTCACTACGACGTTTATCGCCAAATTGTTGGCGGATGGCAGCAAGCTCTTCCACAATCATTTGTGTTACACGGCTTGGTGTTGCCAAGATATCAAGCAAGTCGGTAATAACATCCATCACCTCTTTGTACTCATTCACAATCTTATCTTGTTCAAGGCCAGTCAAGCGTTGCAAGCGCATTTGTAGAATTTCTTGCGCTTGCACATCTGAAAGTTTGTAGCCATGTGGTGACAAACCAAAATCAATTGATAAACCATCAGGACGTGAAGCTTCCATTGAGGCGCGTTTAAGCATTTCTTCAACTACAGGCGATTTCCAAGCTTTCGCCATCAAGTCTTTTTTCGCTTCTGGCGGAGTTGGCGCCGCTTTGATGATCGCAATCATCTCATCCACGTTTGCCAATGCAACAGCCAAACCCTCTAAGACATGACCACGCTCACGCGCTTTGCGAAGCTCGAATACGGTACGTCGGTTAATCACCTCACGACGGTGACGCAGGAACGCTTCAAGCATTTGCTTGAGATTAAGCAAGCGCGGCTGCCCATCCAACAAGGCCACCATATTCATACCGAAGGTGTCTTGTAGTTGCGTTTGCTTGTATAAGTTGTTGAGGATGACTTCTGGCACTTCGCCGCGTTTAAGCTCAATCACCACGCGCATACCAGACTTATCAGACTCATCGCGCAAGTCTGAAATACCCTCAATCTTCTTCTCGTTAACTAATTCAGCAATTTTTTCAACAAAAGTCTTTTTATTTACTTGGTATGGAAGCTCATCAACAATCAATGCCTGACGACCGCCACGCTCCAAATCCTCAACATGAGTACGACCGCGCATCACCACGCGACCACGGCCTGTTCGATAGCCTTCTTTAACGCCTATTGTGCCGTAAATAATCCCTGCAGTTGGAAAATCAGGCGCTGGAACAATTTCAATCAAATCATCAATAGAAAGCTCAGGATCCTTTAGCAATGCCAAACATGCATCCACCACTTCATTTAAGTTATGTGGCGGAATGTTAGTTGCCATACCCACCGCAATACCTGAACTACCATTAATCAGCAAGTTAGGAATACGCGCTGGCATAATAAGCGGCTCATGTTCCGAACCGTCATAGTTAGGACCAAAATCAACGGTTTCTTTATCTAAATCAGCCAAAAGCTCATGTGCAATACGCGCCATACGGATTTCCGTATAACGCATCGCCGCCGCATTATCACCATCTACTGATCCGAAGTTACCTTGTCCGTCGACCAACATGTAACGCAATGAAAAATCCTGGGCCATACGAACAATGGTGTCGTAAACAGCCGTATCACCGTGCGGGTGATATTTACCGATCACATCGCCGACGATACGGGCGGATTTCTTGTAAGGACGGTTCCAGTCATTGCTAAGCTCATGCATCGCATAGAGCACACGTCTATGGACTGGTTTTAGACCGTCACGCACATCAGGCAGGGCACGCCCAACAATCACGCTCATAGCGTAATCGAGATAGGAACGACGCATCTCATCTTCGAGGCTAATAGGAAGGGTTTCTTTTGCGAATTGATCCATATTGTTCTATTGGCTTTAAGCGTGGATTAAAAGCCAAATTTTACCATGATTAAGAGGGATAAATCACATGCAGAACGATAAAGAAAAACACCGAGAAAATACCAGCACTTATGCTCAGTTTTTAGCCTAAAAGCAAGTGCATTGCGAAAATTGTTGCGACCGTCAAATCCGCACTTGTGCCAGGATTAATGGCGCGGCTTTTTAGGTCGACATCCCAAGCCAACAAAGTGACTTGATAAAGCTTGGGGTTTTCTTGTGAAGTGAAACTTAGAAAATGATTTTTTGCTTGTTGTTGAATATCTTGTGCTATTTCTTTTCCGTATTTTCTAGCAATATGACTATCTTCAAACTCCGCTAAAAATGCCAAATAAGTGGCTGTCACAGCCCAAGCTGGTCGATCCCATTTAGAAAGATAATGTTGATAAGTCGCCAGACCAAAATTAAAAACATCCTGATAGCCATTGGCATATTGCTGCCCGATTAAATCTCTATATGCAGCCACTTGCATTGCTTCAAGCAAGGTTGTTTGTGGTGTTTGGCTTACATCATGCTCCTGCACTTCCCCTAAACCTGCTGGCCTGGCAATTGAAATCGCTTTGTAAGTCTTAACAGCGTCATCTTGAGTTAGATTATTCAGCACATTTTGCAGGGAGTTTTGGCTAAAGCCATCCTTTGCAAAAGTGGCTTGAACCATAGGTGCGGCGAGCAACACGATGCCTAGATTAGTGTTACACCCAACTGCATCCCAAGTAACTTTTATAGCACTTAAAATACGCTCACCCACGCTTAAATCTGGTTTGGCAATAACTTGCGATGAAGCATCAGCGCTTTTAATAAAATCCTGCACCACCATGCCATGTCCATCAGCAAACATATGCACATTACCCGGCTTAATGGCGCTTAACTCCGCCATACAAGCATCTTGATAAAGCATAGCAACATCTCTCACGCGAGCAACCCTAAACAATCATCAACCAAAATTTGTGCAATATCCAAATCTACAACGCCTTGCAAACCCTTCCACGCAGGGATGCTATTAACTTCAAGCACAAACAACTTGCCGTGACGGTCTCGAATAATATCCACACCGCAGTAATTAATGCCCACAACTTTAGCAACAGTTTCAGCCAGGATACCAAGCTCACCATCGTGCGACACCGCCTCACACCGACCACCAAGAGCAACATTATTCACCCAACCCTCACCGTGCCTTGCCATTGCGGCAATAGCTTTACCTTGCACGACAAACACACGATGGTCATACCACGCACCTTCACCGCTATCCACATAGCGTTGCAAGTAATACAAACCATCAACATGAGCTTCCATAGGTACAGGCAAAGCATCACCTTTTTTAATCATTCGCACGCCGTTGCCTTGAGAGCCAAATAGTGGCTTAATAACCAGTGGTTTATCTTCCGAAATTTCGCGCCGCATAATCTCATGCGCTTGGTGACGAGATTCACACACCCAAGTATCTGGCGTTGCAACGCCGTGATGATGCAAAAGAAAGCTTGTGATGGCTTTATCGACAGTGCGCTCTACTGCACGACCGGTGTTATATACTCTGACACCTAGCATTTCTAAAGCATGCAAAATATCCAAACGGGTAATGACTTGTTGCAAAGTGCCACCCGGAACGCCGCGGACAAAAGCAAATGCAGGTAAGGCATCAAAGCCAGGAATTACAACACCGCGTGAATGGGCGGTGAGATCTAAAAAACAATCTTTCAGAGAAACAAATGCAGCTTGATAGTCGCGCACCGCAAACGCATCTTTTAAGCGACTGCCATGCCAACCTGGATCGTCAGTAAAGACAGGGATTTTTGTCATCAAAAAACTTTAAGCTTGGTAGCCAAACGATTGATCAATCAAAGCCGCATCCAACTTGCCGCCTGTGAATGTATTTCCAGATTCAAGCGCTGTGATAGTCACCGCTGCTGGACTGAACAACATTGGATCTATCTTGTAAAAGTCCATATCCACTGCTTTAAACACTTCAGCAAAAGGACGACCGTAATCACGGGATGAGTTACTTGGTAATTCTTTCGCTAATTTTGCCGCAGCATCATCAGAGCCCTTCACAAACAAATGCGCATGACCGCCAAATAAAATTGCATCGTTAGTTCGGCCCATGCCAATTAAGAAATCTGGCGCCGGCGGTGGCAAAGGTGCACTAGCCATACCATCCACAACATTGTCTAAAGGGAAATGTAACGTATGGATTTTATGCATTGCCACTTCGAGCACACGCGCTACGATTTGGACAGTGCCGGCCAAGCTACGAGTTGGTGTGAGAATAAATGTTAAGTTTTCAACCGCAACACCTGTGTCTCGAGATACCTTTTCAATAATCTCAACTGGTGGCGCTTTATCACTCTCCAGCACCAAGCAAGCAGCATTCGCTTGGTCTTTGTAACCTAAATCTTTGAACAAGTCCTCACGGGATGCAATGGCGCGTCCTGGGCCAGAGCCTAATGAAAAAAATTTCTCATGCGCCAAGCTCCAGCCAGCGTATTGACTACCCAAGCAAGACAAAACTGGGTTGTTTGAGTGCACTGAGAGTATCCAAGACCAATGCGGGAATGTCGTTGAGGTTTGAATATTTACATATCCCAAACCACCCATACAGATTTCGGCAATTAACCGCCCCGCTTCCAAACCGCCAGCATGATTAATACCAGCATCAATGATAGTAGCGCCATTATCAGACTTAGTAACGCCCACACGTAATGCTTTAGCATTTGCTACGAGATGCGCGACCAATGGATTAGTCAGCGCGTTGATGCTTGGCCAATTAGCTGTGTCAAGCTTTGCAGCTTGGGTAGAGTCAGACATTAAAACTCCTACAAATTTTCATTCAATTAATTAAATAATAAAGCGGAAAGCTGTTCAACTCTATCAAGAACTAAATCTTGCGCATCACTTGCCGTATTAGCATCAGCTAACACCGTGCAAATAGGTTGATGCTGTGAAATTTTAGTCTGCGCCGTAGGAATATCAGCAGTCCATTCTGGCCAAATTAAATTCTCTGAAATCACTAAATTTTGCTTTGCATATAAAACGTTACGTGCTTTTGATCGAACAGGAATTTCTGGAAAATGGCTCAAGTCTCCATTCGCCGCTCGCACATGCAAGGCAAACAAGTTAGTCTCTTTCGATTGATAGAGATCCAGTGTTGAGCTTAATCTGGGGTTAATTTCCAAGACCCAAAATTGCGTATCCTGCCAAATCACATCCAAGCTATTTAAGCCTCGCAAAACAAAAGCAGCTGTGATCTTTTCTGCAGTTTCTTGCAATGCCTTTTTAATCACCAAGGGTAAATTGGCATTACCGACAATACCTCCATAACGGTATGGCTTGCCTTCAATCGGCGAAACCCACTGATGATTAAAACCAATCACTTGCACCTCGCTACCATTCGCGGCGAAGAGCATAGAAATAGGCGTACCAGCCATTACACGTTGATAATATTGGCCTCTTGGCAAGATTTGGTTGATGCTAGCATTAAGCACATGTGCGCCGCCAGACCCACCCTCTTCCTTACATACCCAGCCCTCAGCATTAGCAAGCGATCTAAAGCTCACTTCAGGATGTGGAATCGCCAAGCGATCCAACACCTCAAAAAAAGATGGGGCATCTTTGAGCTTACGCACAACATCAGGCGAATTGCCAATCAATGGCAAGCGTTGAGCAATACGCTCAAGCAAATCAGGCTGCGCTTCAAAGCCACTGCCATAAGCAAAGCCAATCATGTCGCTAGTGTCGATTTGATCCAGAGACGCTTCAAGCTGTTTGGCGTCAAAGCCATTATTAGCGTAATCAATCTTATAAACTTGGTCAGCGGCACACTGAGTGTCAGCATCTGCAAAAACATCTAACGCTACCACTGCATATCCAGCCGTAACCGCAGCCTTTACAAAAGGCCGAGATGAAATAGCAGCAATTAAGACGCGTTTGCTCAGATATAATCCTTCAGCAATTACAGAATGTTACGCGCCATTTCAAAGGCAGATAAAAAATCCAAATACTGTTTATTGTCTGATTCCAACATTAACTTAAGTAAGTGATGTTGTGTTTTATACTTCACATGACCGATTGCAATTGCCCCAATCCCAAAAGCATTCGTGCCCGCAATTGCAACTCCATCCGCAAACACATCGACACCTTCAGCGCCCGATGGTGGCACAGCGTTTACATCAGCCACAACTTTCAAATCTTTAGCGTGTGCTATTTGAGCAAGGCTTAACACTTGTACCCCTGCCGCCGCCGCACAGAGGGCGATATCAGTACTTTCTAAAACTTCAATTTTGGCTGCATCACTCGCACCATCAACAGCAACAATATTTAAGCCATAACGTGTATTGTAAGAATCCACTTTAGCTTGCACATCTACCATACTACGATGGGAAACCATTTGTACCTCTGCGCCATATTTGGCAGCGATCACCGCTGTGCACCCACCCACAGGCCCTGTTGCACCAAATACACTTACACGACGACCTGTTAAATCACATCCAAAATTTTTGGTGAGATGCTGCTCGACTTTTGCCATCATGCCTGCTGCTGTAGTAAAAGCGCCCGATGGATCAGCAAATACAGAAACCTCAAACGGGGGCACCATCGCTTTTTTAGCTGTATTCAACATATCCATCGCAACATCAATATCACGACCACCAATAAACACGCTTTCACGTTTAACGCCACTTGGACCGCGAGAAAAAATTGCATCCTGCACTAGACCAGCGACTTCGTTCATTTCAACGTGTGTGTAAGGCATGATCTTGTCAAAGCCCGCATCGAATGCCATATTCACATCAAATGGGCTCGCATTTTTTGCAGCAGTGATTAAATGCAGGATAGACACTTTTTCCATTTTTTACGCTTTCAATTCTTAAAAGTATTCTTAACTGACTATTATTTGACTAGGCTGATTATTCGCTTTGGTCAGTACAAACTGTAAATTGCCTTCGTGACCAAATGTAGCATTAAGTTGCTTCAAGTGTGTTTCCGCCTCAAGCTGATTTGCAAACACAGCGAATCCTGTTGGGCCCCATGAGCTTTGACCGAAACAATGAACACCATTTGTCTTCAATTGACTTAACACCAAAGTGACAAGCTGACTTGTATATCGACCGCCGCCCTGCGCTGGCGCAAAATAATCCCCTGTTACTTCTTGCAATGTTTGAATTGCCTCACCAAATGCACGTAAATCTCGCTCTGCAATCGCAGGCAAGGCTCCCATTAATACATGACGACTGAGCAATGCAGCTGAGGCTTCTGGAAATAATGGTAGATTTTGAAAGGCGGTTAATTCTTCAGTACCGTGAATGCCCGCATGCCCCTTATCGAATATCAATAAAATCGGCCAATCTTCAGGGAATTCAGCGCGAGCAATTACTGGTGGCACAAGCGATGTTGAAGATCGACCGCCATCGACAATCAACCCGCCTTTAGCAAACGTTCCCAGCCCAACACCCGAACGCGCGCCGCGTTCGGTCAGGACGGCTATCTCATTCACGGTTAAATCGCACTGATAAAGCGCACTCATCGCCATCCCAACGGCCAAAGATAACTGTGTACCAGAACCCAAGCCAGAATGCTCAGGAATGACTTGATCCAATTCAATATGGACACCAACATCAATTTTCAAATGGCTAGCTACTTGCTGTAAAATTTTAATAGCGCGTTCTGCGCACTCACCTTCAGCAGAGAATTTTTCGGATGGATTAATCTTCAATGACGTAACTGGCGTCTGCAAGCTCACACCAATACTACCGAATTTACGACCTAAACTACCGTTTAAATCAAAAAATCCCATATGCAAACGAGCAGAAGTGGTGACATTCACACTGCAAGGGACAGCACTGATTAAATTTAGCATATCAACATCTAAATTGGTCATGAAAAGTGGCGCCCAAGTACTTTTTTGAAGCCCCTATTGTAGCGCAGACACTAGATTTTTCCTATGTCTAGGCGAAATGATGATTTCAGTTAACACTCAAAAAATTTATAGAGTTTAATCACGTTAATTCAACATATCAGCGTATTAAAGAATTAAAATAAACATATATACAAATCGATTTACTTTTAAAAAGATAAGGTTTTTTTAGATGGCAAATTTCAGCGCTTCGACTTTTGAAGCTGTTACCTGCCCTGCTTGCGGATTGCTCTGTGACGATATTCGTATTGAGCGCTATAACACTGGTTTGCTTACTGTCAGCGAAAAAGGCTGTGCTAAGAGCGTAATTTTTTTTGGACGTGCCGCTCAAACTTCAAGCCCAAGCATTGCTGGAAAAACTGTTTCCTTAACAGAAGCGGTGAGTAAAGCTGCCGAGATTTTACGCACCTCCAATCAACCCCTTTTCGCCGGTCTAGGCACAGAAGTACAAGGCATGCGTGGCGTATTAAGCCTCGCTGACAAAGTTGGCGCAACCATGGACCACATGAATGCTTACAGCAGCTTCCGAAACACATTGGTTTTGCAAAACTCAGGATGGCAAGTCACAACGCTGACAGAAGTTCGAAACCGTGTTGACCTGCTATTAGTCATCGGCACCGATATTGTGAGCCACAATCCACGCTTCTTTGAACGCAACGTTTGGAACAAAGAAAGCATGTTTGATCAAGACACAAGTTTACGCGAAGTGGTGTATTTGGGCGGTCAAAATATTGACACTTCCCCAGGCATTTCCCCCAAAGGCGTTAAGCCGACCGTACTTCCTTGCGACGTAGAGCAACTGCCAGAAGTTGTTGCCTCTTTGCGGGCGATGATTGTAGGCAAAAAATTAGTTGCAAAAGAAATCTCCGGCATTAAAACATCAGATTTAGAAAGCTTAAGCGATCGTCTAAAAGCGGCTAAATACAGCGTGGTGACTTGGGTAAGTAGCGATTTAAACTTACCTCATGCAGAACTCACCATTCAAAACATTACCGAGCTAGTAATTAAACTGAATGCGAAAACGCGCTCATCAGGCTTACCGCTGGGTGGCTCAGAAGGTGATTATAGTGTTAACCAAACTAGCACTTGGACCAGCGGATACCCAGTGCGTAGTCGTTTTGCGCGCAAGCATCCAGAATACGACCCACATCACTTTAGCGCGGAGCAATTACTAAAAAATGACGAAGCAGATGCTTTACTTTGGGTAAGTGAATTTAACCCAGATAAAACACCACCCAATGTGAACATTCCAAAAGTCGTAATTGGTCATACCAACATGCACGCAAACGATGCGGATGTATTTATTCCAGTCAGCACTGCAGGCATCGACCACACAGGCACAATGTTCCGTATTGATAGTTCAGTGAGTCTTCCACTAGGAAAGTTACGCGAAAGTTCGTTGCCAAGTTTGGTTGAAGTGATAACCGCAATTGAAGCAGCGTTATAAAAGAATACCAAGAGAGCCCAACCATGTTGATTAAGTTAAGCGGCGGCAAAGTTTACGACCCCGCCCATCAAGTTGATGGAAAAGTCATGGATATTTACATCCGCGATGGGCGCATTGTAAGCCCGCCACGTGATGATGAAACCATCGATCAAACCTACAACTTAAACGGCAAAGTGGTGATGGCTGGTGCGATTGATATGCACACCCACATTGGTGGCGGCAAAGTGAATATTGCCCGCATGATGTTGCCTGAGGACCATCGCACAGATCCCAGTCAGCACAGCAATTTATGTCGCTCCGGTTGTGGACATGCAGCACCATCAACATTTACCACAGGTTATCGTTATGCTGAGATGGGCTATACCGCAGCATTTGAGCCCGCGCTATCTCCTGTGAATGCTCGCCAATCACATTTGGAAATGGGCGACACCCCTATTATCGATAAAGGCGGTTACGCCATGATTGGCAGCGATGATTACTTCTTGCGCATGTTAGCTGCTAAGAAAGACCAAAACGCGATTAACGATTACGTCGCTTGGATTATGCATGCCTCTCAAGCCATTGGCATCAAAGTGGTAAATCCTGGAGGCATTAGCGCATTCAAATTCAATCAACGTGCTTTAGATTTGGACGAGCAAAACTCACATTATCAAGTCACACCACGTGAGGTATTAAAGGCTTTATCTCGTGCCGTTCATGAGCTTGGCGTGCCACATCCATTGCATGTTCATGGCAACAATTTGGGCGTGCCAGGCAATATGGAAACCACCCTAAAAACGATGGGCGCCTCTGAAGGCTATCCGCTCCATTTAACGCATATTCAATTTCACAGTTATGGTACTGAAGGCGACCGCAAGTTTTCATCGGGCGCCGCGCAAATCGCTGAGGCGATTAACAAGAACAAACATATCTCAGCCGACGTTGGTCAGATTTTATTTAACCAAACCGTGACTGCCTCTGGTGACAATATGCGCCAATTTGCTAACTCCTCACTAGGTTCGCCGCGCAAATCAGTAATTATGGATATCGAATGCGATTCTGGTTGTGGCGTGGTGCCATTCAAATACAAAGACCAAAACTTTGTGAATGCTTTGCAATGGGCAATCGGCCTTGAGATCTTCTTACTGAGTGACGACCCATGGCGTGTTTTCTTAACAACAGACCATCCAAATGGCGCGCCATTTACCAGCTATCCGCATCTAATTAAGTTGCTGATGGATAAAACCTTCCGCAACGACATGTTCGCAAAACTTAATTTAGATGCGCAAGCCATGAGCACATTAACCAGCATCGATCGGGAATACAGCTTGTACGATATTGCGATTATGACACGTGCTGGTGCAGCCAAACTGGTCGGCTTGCATGATAGAGGCCATCTAGGCGTTGGCGCAGGAGCAGACATTACAGTTTACACAGACAACACAGACCGAGAGAAAATGTTTGAAAAGCCTGATTACGTCTTTAAAGACGGTCAACTTGTCGTTAAAGACGGTTTAGTTGTTAAAGTCACTTGGGGTCATACCCACACGGTCAAACCCGAATTTGACCGCGGCATCGAAAAAGATATTAAGACATATTTTGATACTTACCACACCATGAACATGGAAAATTTCAAAGTGAGTAGAGATGAAATTGCAGAAGGTGGACGAGGTGGGATTGTCGTACAAGCCTGTGAAGGTCGCAGAGAGAAATCACAATGATCATTAATGGCGTACAAATAGATGACACCTTTGCTGAAGCTTTTAATATGCGCGGAACACGCGTGATTATCACGGCACAAAATCACAAATGGGCTTACAACGCAGCAAACGCAATGACGGGCTTTGCAACCTCTGTGATTGGTTGCGGAGTTGAGGCTGGCATTGAACGTGAGCTTAGTCCAGAAGAAACACCTGACGGACGTCCTGGCATTGCCATTTTAATGTTTGCGATGGGTAGCTCTGTGCTAATGAAGCAACTCGAAATTCGCATGGGCCAAACTATCCTAACTTGCCCTACTGCCGCTGCATTTTCAGGGATTGAGGGTAATGAGCGCATAAATCTTGGCAAGAACTTACGCTTTTTTGGTGATGGCTTTCAAACTTCCAAACAGTTTGGGGGCAAGCGTTATTGGCGTGTCCCAGTGATGGACGGCGAATTTATCACTGAAGAAACCACTGGCATGGTGCGGGCCGTCGGCGGTGGCAACTTCTTAGTGCTAGCAACATCCCAGTCGCAAGCCTTGGCCGCATGTGAAGCAGCTATTGAGGCTATGAGAAAAATCCCGAATGTCATTATGCCCTTCCCAGGCGGCGTCGTGCGCTCAGGTTCCAAAGTAGGCTCTAAATACAAAACCATGTTCGCCTCAACCAACGATGCGTTCTGCCCAACGCTAAAAGGTATCACTAATACACAACTCTCTGAAGATATTGAATCAGTGATGGAAATCGTAATTGATGGCTTAACCGATGCAGATATTCGTAAGGCGACTTACATTGGCATTAAAGCCGCTTGCGAGCTTGGTGCTGAGAATGGCATTAAACGTATTTCAGCAGGTAATTACGGCGGCAAACTGGGGCAATTCCAATTCCACTTACGCGACATCATGAACGATAAAAATTTAAGCGGAGAAAAAGCGTGAGCGCCTTAACCTTCACACTCAAAAAAGAGTTAGCGCAAAAGCTAGATGTATCGCCTCTGACGCCAAATTTACTAGCAAACAAAACACATGCTGAAATTGCATCCACTTTGCTTTGGTATGGCAAACAACAAATCAGGGCGGACGAAGCTTTTGCAATTACTGGCAGTGAGTCAAACAACATCGTATTTGATAAATGCACAACCAAAATTGATCACATTGGTAGCGGCTTAAAAACAGGAAAAATCGATGTGAACGGCGATGCCGGCGCGTTTTTAGCATTCAATATGTCTAACGGTAACATCACTGTGAACGGCAACGTTGCTGATTTTGCAGCGAGCGGCATGGCGGGTGGTTTTTTGCAAATCAACGGCAATGCAGGCGACTACCTTGGTGCTGCAATTATTGGTGAACGTAAAGGGATGAAAGGGGGCATAGTGATTGTGAAAGGCAATGCGGGCGAACGCACTGGTGACCAAATGCGCCGCGGCATAATCCTGATTGAAGGCAACGTTGGTAGCTATTGTGCTAGCCGTATGCTAGCAGGCACTATTGGCGTTCTAGGAAATGTAGGTGAATATGTAGGTTACGGTATGCGCCGTGGCACTCTACTCCTCACCAAAACACCCAATCTACATGCCACCATCCAAGATTGCGGCACGCATACCCTGCCATTTTTAAGCTTAATGTTTAAATCCTTTAGTAACTTGCCAAGCAAGTTTGCACAGATGAATCAAAGCCGAGCGCAGCGCTTTGCTGGAGACATTGGCAATGATGGCAAGGGTGAAATTTTAATTTTGAAATAAGACTCAAGGCCGCAAAAACAAAAGGAGCGTAATGCGCCTATTTTTTTACCCAAACCTTTTTAAAATAGCCTCAACGCTTGGTTCTGGGAGGCTCACTAACACTGTGACTCCATCGCCAAAGGCTTTATCCAGAAGGACACCATCAACTTTTGCAAGCTCCCGGGTGAAGTAATCTAGCTCTTTATAATCGAGCTTAAGTTGCAATTGCTTCATTTCCAAATAGGGCATGATGGTTGCATCCTCAATCGCCAAGCGCCCTGTACCGCTATAAGCTCTCGCCAAGCCACCTGTGCCTAGGTTAATGCCGCCGTAATAACGAATGACGCCGACGCACACATTGATTAAATCACGCCCTTCAAGAAACTGAAGAATGGGCTTGCCAGCCGTGCCTGAGGGTTCTCCAGCATCGCTAAAGCGCTGAACGATACCCTGCTCTGTTTTTAAACGAAAAGCATAAGCCAAATGATGTGCACTTTGATGTTCGCTCGCCAATTTACGCAAACAAACGCCAACCGCACGCTCATCCGCACAGTACTCAGCGACCGCAATAAAACGTGATTTGTTGACTGTATGTTCGGCAAAGCCAGTCTTAATGATTTTTAACAAAAGACAACCTTAGAAATAGAACTAGATATCGCCTTTTCTGGCCTTATCAATAATTTTAATTAAGGTGCTTTCCAACTCTTGTGCGGCCTTTTGCGCACGCGGCGTTGGGTTTTCAATGCTCTTTAAATCGTAAGTCGGCCTATCAATTGCCAAGTAAAGTTGTCCCTTTTGCTCATATATGCCAATTCGGCAAGGCGCAAACACAACAAACTCGGGGTGGTCTTGCATAATTTCGGCTCCCATCCCCAAGTTGCAAAATGCACGCACTTCGAGCACACCTTCTGGCGCTTGACCACGTTGCTTCATATGTTCACCAATCGGGAAATTAGCTGGATTCACAAAATTCATTCCCTCGGATATAACTTTTAAACTTGAAATCACATCGTCATAACTGACATTAGGCTCAACTGGTACCGCATAGATAGCTTTAGCAGAGTCAATAGGTGGAAGAGGCTTTGCAGCAAAAGCCGTCAATGATAAGCACAGTAGTGTTAGCGCACAAAAACTTTTCATACGCTATTATGACATTAGATAAGCCCGAGATGCGAGCAAGACTGAAATATTAAAAAGCCGACGATTAGGTCGGCTTTGTCTGATTACATTCTAAGTCAATTACTCTTTTGCAGCACGTTTACGCTCATGTTCAAGCAAGTAACGTTTACGAATACGAATAGACTTGGGTGTTAACTCCACCAACTCATCATCATCAATAAACTCAACGGCTGATTCCAAGGTTAACTGAACAGCAGGTACCAAGCGCACCGCTTCATCTGTGCCAGAAGCACGAACGTTTGTTAATTGCTTACCTTTTACAGGATTCACAATCAAATCGTTCTCACGACTATGAATACCAATTACCATGCCTTCATACAGCTTATCGCCCGGCACTGAGAACATACGACCGCGATCTTGCAGTTTCCATAAGGCATAAGCCACAGCTTCGCCTTGTTCAGCTGAAATCAATACACCGTTGCGACGGCCTGGCATATCTGCTTTCACTGGTGCATATTCGTCAAAAATATGTGCCATTAAGCCTGTACCACGGGTTAATGTTAAAAATTCACTTTGGAACCCAATCAAGCCACGCGCTGGAATCTTGTATTCCAAACGTGTACGGCCATTACCATCAGATTCCATATTTTGTAGCTCACCACGACGACGACCTAACTCTTCCATGACAGCGCCTTGCGTATCATCTTCCAAGTCCACTGTTAAGATTTCGTATGGCTCACATTTTTCACCATTGATTTCACGGTAAACAACACGTGGTTTACCTACCGCCATCTCAAAACCTTCGCGGCGCATATTTTCCAACAGAATAGTCAAATGCAGTTCGCCACGACCAGACACACGAAACACATCAGCATCCTGCGTGTCTTCAACACGAAGCGCCACGTTGACCAATAACTCTTTTGTTAGACGGTCACGGATTTGACGACTGGTCACAAACTTACCTTCTGTTCCTGCCAATGGTGAAGTGTTCACCATAAAGTCCATCGTCAACGTAGGCTCATCCACACCTAAAATTGGCATGCCCACTGGATTTTCTTTATCGGCTACGGTGACACCGATACCAATATCTTCCAAACCAGAGATAATCACGATATCCCCAGCTTCCGCTTCTTTAACCTCTACGCGTTCCAAACCACGGAAACCCAACACTTGGTTAATACGTCCTTGGCCAACTTGCGTATCACCATTCATGATTGTCACAGGTTGACCTGGCTTAATACGACCATTCCAAATACGGCCAACGCCTAGGCGGCCTGTATAAGTAGAGTAATCAAGTGCAGAAACTTGCATTTGTAGTGGTGCATTGCTATCGCCTTTAGGTGGCTCAACATGGCTCAAAATCGTCTCGAACAATGGACGCATCGTGTCTGACGACTTGCTCATGTCCAATGTTGCAAAACCGTTCAATGCTGATGCATAAACCACAGGGAAATCTAATTGCTCATCTGTTGCGCCCAAGTTAGCGAACAAATCGAATGTTTGGTTAATCACCCAGTCAGTACGTGAACCTGGACGGTCAACCTTATTAATTACCACGATAGGCTTAAGACCTAACGCCAATGCTTTCTTAGTCACGAAACGTGTTTGAGGCATCGGACCTTCAACCGCATCAACAAGTAAAACAACACCATCCACCATACCCAATACGCGCTCAACCTCACCACCAAAGTCTGCGTGGCCCGGAGTGTCTACGATGTTAATGTGTGTGCCTTCAAAGTTTAGGGCAGTATTTTTAGCAAGAATCGTAATACCACGTTCTTTTTCAATATCGCCAGAGTCCATCACACGCTCGCTCACTGCTTGATGAGCTGCAAATGTGCCTGCTTGTTGTAATAACTTATCCACCATTGTGGTTTTGCCATGGTCAACGTGAGCGATAATGGCGATGTTGCGTAAATTTCTAGACATAAGATTCCGTGGCAATTAGAAATGCCGGTTCATTAAAAGGGCGCGATTTTAACACAAGTCATGGCTAAAACCGCACAAAAGCATTTGCATTTACAGTTTAGTTACATAAAAGGTTTTGACATCTTAGTCACAATCTATATACTGCGCGCTTCGGTGTGACATTAAACCGTTATTAAATGACAGTTTGATGATGACTCACCTGAATATTCATCGCCCTAGCCTCTCGAAGCCCGTTGTTATATTTTGCGGCTTTCTTGTATTGATTACCGGTTAGTGGCAATGCCCGTGCGCCGGTAAAAATGCATACTTAATTATTTAGTTAATTTCATAAATGTATTGCGCTGTTTTAATAACTCTAGATGCGTTTGCATTGGTTATTTCTCAGTGTCTGCTTGCGCCCTTAATTAGTTTTTTATAAGGGAATATCATGTCTAAAGACGTAACATTTGAAAGTTTAAACTTACACCCATCCATTCTTCGTGCGATTGAAGAATCTGGATATACCACGGCAACACCAATTCAAGCCCAAGCAATTCCTGAAGTAATGGCTGGTCACGATTTGATGGCTTCAGCACAAACAGGAACTGGAAAAACAGCTGCCTTTTCATTACCAGCACTTAACTTATTAGCAACACCTCATGAGTCTAAAAGCCGTGGCCCACGTATTTTAGTATTGGTTCCAACACGTGAATTAGCAGCGCAAGTGAACGAAGCCGCTCGCAAATACGGTAAATTCATCCGCGCACGGACAGTCAGTATTGTTGGCGGTATGCCTTACCCATTACAAAATAAATTGCTTTCACAACCTTTAGATATCTTGGTAGCAACGCCAGGCCGTTTAATTGACCACATGGAGCGTGGCCGTATTGATATGTCACGTTTACAAATGTTGATTTTGGATGAAGCTGACCGCATGTTAGACATGGGCTTTATGCCCGATGTAGAGCGCATCTGTGAGGCATTGCCAGCAGAGCGTCAAACTTTATTATTTTCAGCAACATTGGATGGCAACATTGGCCGCATTGCACATCAAATCTTGCGCAATCCAAAAACAATCCAAGTGGCTGCACAAACACAAAAACATGAAAACATTGAGCAACGTTTGCACTTTGTTGACGACATGACACATAAAAACAAATTGCTTGAACATCTATTGATTGCACCAGAAGTAAACCAAGTGATTGTATTTACTTCAACTAAACGTCACGCTGACTTATTAGCTGAAGATTTGTACGCGGCTGGTCACAAAACAGCGGCTTTGCATGGCGACATGACACAAGGCGCACGTAACCGCACATTAACTAAACTTCGTCACGGCGATGTAAAAGTTTTAGTGGCAACTGATGTTGCCGCTCGTGGTATTGACGTGGCTGGTATCACACACGTGATTAACTATGACTTGCCAAAATTTGCTGAAGATTACGTTCACCGTATCGGCCGTACTGGCCGCGCTGGTAACACAGGCATCGCGATTTCGTTTGCATCAAACATGGATCGCCACCAAGTGCGTAAGATTGAACAATTCACTGGTCAACGTTTAGAGCCTAGCGTGATTGCTGGTTTCGAACCAAAACGTGCAGCCCCTCGTAACGACGGCCCTAGCCGTTCAGGTCGTCCTGGTGAGCGATCTGGTCGTCCTTCAAATGGTCGTTCAGGTGACCGTAACAGTCGCCCTTCTAATAATAACTTTAGTGACCGCTCAGCGCGCCCAAGTGGTGACCGCGAACGTTCATTCGGTGACCGCGCAGCTTATGGGGATCGTCCAAGTGGTGACCGTAATAGCCGCCCTTCTGGCGACCGTCCACAACGTGAGCGTTCATTTGGTGACCGTGCTCCAAGTGGCTACCCAGGTAACAATGCTGGGTTCAAACCACGAGGCCAAGATGGCAATGCAAATAGCCGTCCAAGTGCTAGTCGCCCTGATGGCAACCGCAGTCTTGCTAGCCGTGATGGCAATGCAAACAGCCGTCCAAGTGCTAGTCGCCCTGATGGCAATCGTGGTGGTGAAAAGTTCGGCAGTCCTAAGCGTGCTGATGGCGATCGTGCAGCACGTCGCCCACGTAACTTTGCTTAATCTTAAAACCAAGACAGTGAGTATTGAGATTTGAGTACGGAAAACATTAGTTTTACAAGGCTAAATCTAGCGCCTGAAATTCTTAAGGCGTTAGATGAGTTTGGCTACACCACTCCAACGCCTATTCAAGCCCAGGCGATACCAATCGTGATACAAGGGCGTGATTTAATGGCTGGCGCGCAAACTGGCACAGGTAAAACTGCCGCCTTTGCGCTACCTATGCTACAAAAATTAATTCCACTTGCTACCACAAGTGCTTCGCCTGCACGCCATCCGATTCGCGCACTGATTTTAGTGCCAACACGTGAATTGGCGATACAAGTTGAAGCCAGCGTTAAAGTATATGCAAAACATAGTGCTCTTCGCTCACTTGTCGTTTACGGCGGCGTTGATATCAAAACACAAACCCCGCATCTCATGAAAGGTGTGGAAATTTTGGTGGCAACGCCAGGTCGTTTACTCGACCATGTTGAACAACGCACATTGCAACTCGGCCAAGTCCAGATGTTGATTTTGGATGAAGCCGACCGCATGCTAGACATGGGGTTTATGCCTGACCTAAAACGCATTTTGGCTTTATTACCAAAACAGCGTCAGAACTTAATGTTCTCAGCGACATTTTCGACTGAGATCAAAAAACTTTCTGAAGAATTCTTAAAAGACCCGGTGCTCGTTGAAGTGGCGCGTAGTAATGCCACCAATGAAAACGTGACGCAAAAAGTCTATCATGTGGCACAAGATGACAAACACGCCCTCCTCGCTCAGATCTTGAATGAGACAGAGACAAAACAAGTGATTGTCTTTACCAAAACAAAGCTCACAGCAAGCCGCTTAGCCCGTCAATTAGTGCGCGAAGGTATCTCAGCAGATGCGATCCATGGTGACAAATCACAATTAGAGCGTATTCAAGCTTTGGATGCTTTCAAGAAAGGCAAGATTAATGCATTAATTGCAACCGATGTTGCAGCTCGTGGTTTGGATATCGATCAATTGCCGATGGTGATTAACTATGAAATTCCAAGCGCACCAGAAGATTACGTTCACCGTATTGGTCGTACAGGCCGTGCAGGCGCATTAGGGATTGCGATCTCATTGGTTTCACCCGATGAAGAGAAATATCTTAAAGAAATTGAAAAGCTGATTAAGCGCGACATCCCCAAAGAAACAGCTAATTTACCAGCTCGTGGTTCACGCTCAACTTCAGACCACAAACCACGTGAAAAATCTTACGACAGAGCAGCGAGCACTCCTCGCCCAGCGCCTGCTAAAAAGAGCACAGACCCTTGGTTTGATAAGCCATACGAGCCAACAAGCACAGGCGCGGTGAAACCACAAAATAATCAGCTATACAAAACGAGCAAACCAAAACGTGAAGTCGCCGCATTACTGGGTGGCCTTCCACGCAAAGGATAATTAAAAAGCCCGTTATTGTTACGGGCTTTTTAATGTCTATTATTTAAGCTTATTGCGCCCTTCCTTCGGGCTTATTCCTCATAAAATCAGCCACAGACCATAAGGCTTGTGCCAACCTCATTACCAGAGGCTCTTCCATCCCAACCTCATGCATGGCACGCACCATACAGAACATCCACTGATCGCGTTCAGACTCACCAATCGCAAACGGGAGGTGACGACGACGGAGCATCGGGTGACCATAGCGCTCAATATAAAGTGAGGGGCCTCCTGACCATCCTGTGAGGAACATAAAGAGCTTCTCACGCGCCTCTGTGAGATCTGCGGCGTGCATGGCACGGATGCCTGCAGCTCTGGGATCACTGTCCATGATGTCGTAGAATTTCTCAACTAAATCACGGATTTTTTCAGCACCACCCAATTCTTCAAATAAGGTTTTTTGGCTGGCGCCAGGCTCATCAATCTCCGAGGCCATTAGTTGGACTTAGTTTTAACGAGGCTAGAAGCGAGTGTTGCCCTTGCGCGCGCCTGATCAACATCCTGACCTGTCGCTAACGCCACACCCATACGGCGGCGTTCAAATGATTCCGGTTTACCGAATAAACGAATATCTGACTCAGGGACTTCTAAAGCTTTTTCAATGCCTTCAAAGCTTAAGTTTTTGGTGTCCACACCACCGTAAATCACAGCACTCGCACCAGGCGCGCGCATTTCAGCATTGACAGGCAAACCCAAAATCGCACGAGCGTGTAATTCAAACTCATTAAAGCGCTGGGTTGCCATCGTCACCATACCGGTATCATGTGGACGTGGGCTCACCTCTGAAAACCAAACTTGATCACCATTAACAAAGAGCTCAACTCCAAACAACCCTAAACCGCCAAGGTTATCTGTTACAGCTTTAGCAATACGCTGCGCTTCAATAAGCGCATTCTTAGTCATGGCTTGCGGTTGCCAGCTTTCTACGTAATCACCACGCTTCTGTAGGTGACCGATCGGTTCACAAAATGAGGTGACCACTTCACCTACCCCATTTTTTGAGCGAATAGTCAGAAGCGTAATTTCATAATCAAAATCAATCTGACCCTCAACAATTACCACCCCTTGATTGACTCGGCCACCAGAGGCGGCATAGTGCCAGGCGGCAACAACTTCGCTCGCATTCGTGATACGTGATTGGCCCTTGCCAGAAGATGACATGGTTGGCTTAATAAAGCATGGGTACCCAATACCGCCATCAATGGCGTCTTGAAGCTCTTGCTGGCTCCGCGCAAAGGCGTAAGGCGAAGTTGGCAAACTCAGAGTCTCAGCAGCTAAACGGCGAATGCCCTCACGGTTCATCGTAAGCTGCACAGCGCGAACGGTTGGTATGACTTGCGCTAAACCAGCAGCTTCAATTTCAGCGAGGGTTTGTGTATTGAGCGCTTCAATTTCAGGGACAATTAAATGCGGGCGCTCCTTTTTAACTAGCGCCATTAAAGCCTCGCTATCAGTCATATCGATCACATGGGCACGATGCGCCACCTGATGACCTGGCGCGTTGGCATATCGATCCACCGCAATCACCTCAACACCTAAACGCTGTAAGGCAATTATGACCTCCTTGCCCAGTTCGCCGCTACCAAGCAGCATCACACGTGTTGCACTAGGACTTAAAGGGGTGCCAATTTGCATGAAAAACTCCGATGAGGATTAGATTAAATATTCACGAATTTTAACATGAAGCTAACCTCAAACTAAATTTCAATAAAACCAGTTCAATATCTCAGACGTAAAAAAAGCGACTTTTGAGTCGCTTTTTTTACGTAATTAAAGATAATTAGTCTTTATCCACAGTTGAAGCGACACTATTAATTCCACCAAAATTATATGTCAAGCCAACCCAAGCAGCCCTTGGTGCAGCAGGACTAATAAAAAGCTGTGGATTTGTTTCCGCTAAGGTTTGGGCATAAATGTTTCCACTAATAATACCGTAAGTACTGTATTGCTTATCTAACAGATTAGTAACTTTAGCAAATAAATTCCAATTATTATCAATTTTATAATGGGCATCAAAATTAATAATGCCATAGCCTGGAATACGTCCTTGTGGATCAAGATTATTTTCATCCCCATGCGCCCATTGACTACTTATTAGAACTGCTGTTGCACCAACATTAAGGTTTGGTATCAAGTATGTGTCTGCTCTAAGCTTAATTGTGTTTTTTGCAATTCCAGGAATTTGATTTCCCTTAGTAACAGACTCACAACTTCCGCCACACCCATTATTAGCAACTGTACTATTTGTGCCCATCGTGAAGTCAGACTGATAGGTGGCATCTACATAGCTATAATTTGCATTAAGATTTATATCATAGATTTTCCCACCAAAACCTAATTCGACACCTTGTCGTTTTGTAGTGCCTACATCAGAGAAATATCCAGTCGTTGTACTAGAGACTACATACTGAATGTCATTGGTGGTATTTGTTACAAATGCCCCAGCATTCCAATGCCATCCTCCATCTAAACGACCTCTAAAACCACCTTCCCAAGTTTTAGAAACAACCATTTTCATATTTGGGTCTGCTGTAAACCCAGTAGGCATTGAGCAAGGCTTAGTTGGATCAGAGCACTCTAGTTCAAGCGCGTTTGGTGCGCGCATTCCCTCATTGTAACCAGCATAAATATTTAACGCTTTATCAGGACTATAAGTAAGGCCAATTGCAGGATTTAAACGAGAGTAGGTATGACTGCCTGCTAATGAATTAATCGGTGAGATATTAGCTACGTCATTATCGTTACCTGACAATCGCTCTTCCGCAACGTTATAACGAGCTGATCCTGTAATATTTAAATGCTCTAGGGGTGAAATCGTATCCGTTGCAAACAAACCATAGTAATAGTTTCTTGCAGCAAAATTGACTGCATCCTGCAAGTAAGGAGATTGTGTTGGATCATTAATCGTATCATTTCCTACAAGTTGGGCTGCAAAAGTATTTTGATTAAATGAAACTCTTGAAATATCAGCTGATGCGCCACCAGTAAACTTATTATGATATCCAAATAGATCATCTAAGAAACTCATTTGTGTACTTAAACCAACTGTGCTTTGCTGTATGTTTGAATATGCATTCGACGCATCTACATTGTTGAGATAACCTGTGTTACCACCACCCGTATATGGGGTACAAGGATAATTATTTGAAGTACTAAAACCAAGACACTCATCCAACCCTGCATTACTGTTCATTCCTTGAGAGTTGCTACGTTTAAAATAAACGTTACCTTCTAATAATTTAGTATCACTTATAAAAGTACTCCCTTTAAGATTAACAAAGGCCATCTGATTTTTTACCCAATCAGGACCAGTGTATAACTGTCTTGGGTTCACAGCTGCCATACTCGAAGGGATTGTCTGCGCTTGATTCATGTCATTATCAGCCAAAGCCAGGCTCAACTCCAAAGCACTTGTATCACTATGCCAACGCAATTTACTAAAAATTTGATTTAAGTCGTTACTTGAGCCTTGTCTCCATCCATTTTGTGCCGAAAAGTTGCCAGCGGTATAGTAATCAAGGTCATAGTCCTTAATAATACCGCCCGTTTCAAACTGAAACTGACGACCACCCCAAGAACCAACAGAAGCGGTAGCGCTTGTTCCTTGAAACTCAGCACCATTTTTTGTATTAACCGCTAGCGCGCCACCCAAAGTATTTAATCCAAATAAAGGATTAGAGCCAGGCATCAAGTTGATTGTGCTAATTGCATTCATCGGGATAAGATCCCAATTAACGATATCACCAAAGGCTTCGTTAAATCTTACACCATCCAAATAAACTGACAGCCCAATTGGCTGACCAAGCTGAGGTGAGGCTGTAAATCCACGATACTCAACATCAGGTTGAACAGGACTACCTGTACCGTTGCTTATATTTACAGAGCCAAGATTGTCATTGATAAAATCTGCAAGCGTCTGTGGTTGTTGCTGTTGAATGTTTTTTGAATTAGCAACCTGAACATTTGATGGCACCTCATTGACTGGTACTCCTAGAGTTGCCAATGGAGTCTGGCTCACAACCTCAACTTTATCAATGTCAAGTGCTTCTCCAAATGATGGTGAAATTACACCAGCATAAAGTAAGACTACACTCAATGTCTTTAAATTAAATTTCATATTAACCCTAACGTCGTCACGTATAAAAATATTGAATTGATTTTAACCTACAAAAAGTCGGGAGTTTTTCCCGACCTTTCAATAATGCTTAAAAATCAAACCTTGCATTTAAGGTGACATATTGAGTCACATATTGACTCTTCACATTCGCGTCATAATTTAATGACACGGATTGCTTTACAACATCCCCTCCACCTGTCAAACGAAGACTTGCACCCAAATCAGCACTATCACGCTCAGGATTAATGCCGCTAACCGTAAATGCATTTGTTCCGCCAACGAATGTTGCTGTTGTATCTTGCGCCGTGTTAGCAAACTCATGATTCCATAATGCACGGAATTCTAGGTTGCCATGCAAGTTACTTGCCGCAGGAAGTGGAAGCAGACCTTTAAAACCAAGGCCAGTTTTAAATGAATCTGTATCCTTGCTGTTAATCGATAGGGCACCAATACCAGATTCAGTAAAGGCATTTTCACTTAAATGACTATAAGCAAGGGAAGCTACTGGAACAAGGGTGAGAATGTTGTAATTAATAGGGTGGCCTACATCAAGTTTTGCACTATATTGCCAAGCAGTATGCGAACCATCAACTGCATTTCCTAATACCTGACGAACACTACTGATATCATGATCACCTAAGCCAAGAAGTGCATTGATATATGTACCATTAAAGTCTTTTGAAGCATAAACAGATCCTTGGTAAGACTTAATCGTTGAGGTATTACCTAAATTCACACCTTGATCATTCACATTGGATTGTGCATAACTGCCAGCGAGACCAACACGAATATTATTCTCTGCCAAATGATCTGCGCCTAGAGCAACACCATATGATTCGAGTTTGTAACCATCAATACCGTTTCGAGTATCTTGGTTACCTTGCGAACCAAAAGCTTGCATCCAAGCACCATTCAATTCTTGACTTGCACTTCCAACTCCTTCGTAAGATGAAGTTAGGTGAGAGTCAACTATATTGAAAAATTTATCAGAGGTATTGGTAATCGCTTGATAGCTGCCACCGTTAACTTCTGGACGAAGTTGCTCGCCAGACTGAACAATGGATTGGGCAGATGTTAGATTCTGAATTTGATTACCTAACGCACTGTTAAACGTTAACAATGAATTAATCGCATTACCAGCATTTGACGATACACCGACAATAGTACGGGCATCAACAGTTGTTGCATTTAAGATATTTGTTACACCGTTAGCAAATGACCATTGTAATAATGGGGTAGTATTTGGAATAACTACATTTGTGGCATTAAGAGCTTGACCAGCAGTACAAGCACCTGCAGAAGTACATGTTGCATCTGTTGCATTAGATGCAAATGTCACATTACCACCTGCCCATTGCAATGAGTTCCCGCTTTTAACAACCACGTTATTCGCTACTAGAGGTTGTATGTCCAACTCAAAAGGATGTGCTCCTGCACCTGTAACATATACACTGCCAATGATATTCCCGGCTGTGAGTTGCCCTGAGGAGTTTGCTGAGGCAGTCACTACAGGGTTAATAGTAATTAAATTCTTTTGAGTACTTGGCGCAGTAGTTTCCCATTGATTTCCATTTGCATCCGTTACAGCTGCTAAAGCACCACCAATGCTTGGAAATGCATTTCCTTGATTAATCGTTCCCCCTTGAACAACCTGAAATGCATAAATACCAGCAAATACGATCTGCCCAGTCGAAACATTTACCGTCTGACCAACATAGGTTGTACCACCGCCACCGTTAGAACTTAATCCAGTAACACCTCCGTTAGACGAACTAGAAGCAGTGTTATTATTCTGAGATGTTGAATTACCTACCAATGTAACTGCATTTGCAGTCTGATCAGCAGTTAAAGTTCCCAAAGCGACGGGAACCAATGTTGCACTACCCGCTGTATTTGTTGGTATTCCAGCCCCTGATGCCGCTGTCATTGACGTAATTGCACCCGTCACATAACTTGTAGCATTCCCTTTACTTGCATCTTGATTAATGACAATATTACCATTCAACGAACCCGCATTTTGCAACGTAAATGTATTCGACTGATTGCTTACAGTAATATCACCATAAATATTTCCACCCTGTTTGTTGATGACATTCATACTCGACACGCTATCAGCAATTGCCGTTCCATAGACAGGTGAAGATAATGCTGACACTTGACCAGTTGAAGAATTATAATTTACCCCAAAACTACCAATGGTCCCTGAGTTTGTAACCGTCAGGTTAATTGAGTTGTTATCTGTATTAATCGCATAGGCCAAACCAGCATTGGTGTTTGATGCGTAGGTGCCTGTTGAAATTCCTGCAGTATTTGGCGCACTCTGAGTACCAATACCTGACGACGTAAGTGCAGAAGCATATCCAGCAATTGTCCCTGTATTATTTATAAAACCATTCAATACGTTTTCTTTTGCTTCAACAGCAACCATACTAGCTGATTGTGCAACTCCATTAAACATTCCTGATGTTGGAGTGACTTTATCGGTTAAATTATATACCGCCACTGTGCCAGAGTTATTCAAAGTCAACTGATCAACTAATCCGCCATTACCATTCATAAATACCGCATAAATTGTTGGTTTTGTTACAGCTATTCCAGGATTAATATTAAATAAATTGCTGTCTTGAAGGCTCGCATCTGTAATACCTAAGATAATTTTGCCAGTATTATTTAGAGTTTGATTTGCATTCTGCATATAGACACCTACCGTTCTTTGCGGAGTTGAACCATCATCCCCAGCAAAGTAAACTTTCTGTCCATTTACACTGTAAAAAAGATCACCATTATTAGCTACACTTGCAACTGTTCCATATGAATTAAATGTAAATGGAGTTAATACATTAGCGTTAGTAATTAAACCATTGTTATTAACCGTTACACCCTGTTGCCAAAGCGTTAACCCTTCCCTATCATAAAGGGTTGAAGGTCCTGTTGTATAAGCAAAATTTGTTCCATTGACTGTATTGGTAATTGTAGTTGTTCCACCCAAGCCGCTTGCGAGGTCCATCAAGCCAGTTGTAATTTGTGTACCATTAAGAATATTAATAGTTGGGGTGTTTGCAATATTAAGGATATTTGTTAAGTTATAATTTCCATTACCTGTTGAATAACCTGCAATAGTAGTAGCTACACCATCAGAACCATTGGTTTGAACACTATAAAAATTACTAGGGCCAATGACCAATGCATTTTGTGATAGGCCACTTCCAGCAACATTTAAGTTTCCATTTGCGTCAGATGTTAATGTTAAGGTTGCTTGAGCATTACTCATGCAAGCAAGCAGAGGGATTGCGCCAGCCACTGCAAAACGCATTATTTTGAATGCGAAATTAAATTCTGAATTTTGTTTCATGACATTTCCTTATTTTGAACTGTCACGAGTATCCTGCAAAAATTAATTTCAATAACAGGGATTATTTCCTGACAAGATGAGGGAATATCTCCTAATTTTCATAACAATATTTTCTTTTCTATAACGCTAGCGCTATAGTGGGAAAGCAAATCCATTTGAAACTTATAGAACAAATAAAGTGACACTTAAACTCCGTCTCAATCTTATTATCACAGCGTTGTTACTAACAATTATGACCTTAGGCACAGTCATGACCATTAGTAATGCGCGTCAAAATGCTGAAGCTGAGGTCAGATCCGCTGAAAAATTAGTTTTATACCTATTCGACACGGCAATACTTAATAACGATAAATTTAATGAGAAGAGTATCGGTGAGCACACTTTTAATTTGCAGCACTTGAAACATATGCGTCATATCAAAATTGAGCTCACAAATGAATTTGGAGAGTTACTTGATAGCAATCAATCAATATCGGATAAGGATGCAGACGAAGCGCCAACTTGGTTCAAATTTATTTTGAATAAATTTACTGACAATTGGAGCCCTTCCATTAGAACTCTTCAATATCAAGACAAAGTAATCGGAAAACTAATTATCACACCAGACCCCAACTATGAATATTCAGAAAAGTGGAAACAACTTAAAGGTTTATTATCACTCGTTTTACTTTTCTTTATTAGTGTAAATATGTCTGTCGTTTGGGCAGTCGGTCAAGCACTTAAACCTACAGAGCGAATTCTTGATGCTCTAAACGCATTAGAGAAAGGCAATCTTGAAACTCGGTTACCTAAATTTAAGACACCCGAGCTTGCACCAATTGGTGAAAAATTTAATCATATGATCGCGAAACTTGAGTTAAGTATCGATCAAAACCACAAACTTACAAACGAAATTATTTCATTACAAGAGCAAGAAAGAAAAAGTTTGGCAAGAGACTTACATGATGAATTTGGTCAATGTTTAACTGCTATCAGCACTGATGCAAAAATTATTCTAAAGTTCGCAGAAACAAAATATCCAGAGTTGAAAGAAAGTGCAAACGCAATTAGTCAACTTTCTCGGCATTTAACCGATATTGTAAGTGGTTTATTAAAAAAACTTCGTCCGGGATTACTTGATGATTTTGGCATTGAGGCCGCTATTAACGATCTGATTGAAACATGGAAAATTCGACATCCAGAGATCGAATGTGAAGTAAAAATTTTACCAGTTAATCTAGAAATAGAAGAATCAAAAGCCATCACACTTTACCGATCAATCCAAGAATGTCTAACAAACATATCAAAACATGCAAAAGCAAGAATAGTAAATATAGAACTGATGAGCCTATCAAAAAATCGCCAAGAGGGCATCCAATTAATTGTCAAAGATGACGGCAATGGTTTTCAGTTGGAAAATTTAAATGGATTTGGATTGCTTGGCATGCGAGAGCGTATTGAGGGCTTAAATGGTGACTTATTTATCAAAACAAAATTAGGAGCTGGAACTGAGATTAATGCTTGGATTCCTATTAAAGCATGAGTGAAAAAAATGAAAACAGTGATGTTAGTTGATGATCATGCAGTCGTCCGTGCGGGCATAAGAAGACTCCTAGAACAAGATGGCAAGGTTAATGTCATTGCCGAAGCAGAAAGTGCTGAAAAAGCTTACATGCTGTTTTCAGAGCATCAACCTGACATTACCATTATCGATTTAAACATGCCTGGCATGGGTGGTATGGAAGGCATAAAACGTATCGTTGCACGCTACCCTACTGCCAAAATATTGGTACTTTCTATGCATCAGAATGCAGCTTTTGCAAGCCAAGCACTAAAAGCTGGGGCCAAGGGTTATCTTGCAAAAAGTGGTCTCGCTGAAGAGTTACCCAATGCCATCGATTGGATACTTAATGGACAAATTTATCTTGGTAAAGAAATTGCTCACTTAATTGCTACAAATGCACTTTCAAAAGACCAAGATCCAATGCAGGTATTATCTCCAAGAGAGTTTGAGATATTTAGAATGATACTGGATGGCATAGAATTAAAGAAAATAGCAACTTTGTTAAATGTTAGCATGAAAACTATTGCTAATAATCAAACGAGCATAAAACAAAAGCTTGGAGTTAGCAGCCCTGTTGAGATGGTGCGACTAGCTATACGATGTGGACTAATTGAACGTTAAACTTTTCCAAGAGATCACCAAACCGACATCCTTATCACTAGCTTGCATCATGCAGTTCACGCCAATAAGAGGTACTACAGCAAGCGTGTCATCCAAATAAACTAAAGGTAATCTTTCACGTAACCAAGGCGGAATATTTGCCTCTTGGAGCAAATGTTTAAGCGTTCGAGTTGGTCTTGTCAAATTAGGCTTAAATCGCTCTCCACCCATCCTGCTAGCAATGCGCAACTTATGCCCGCCCAACCTATCAACAGCTAGACCTTCGCCTAACTTTCGTTCAAACAGTAGCTGCGTACCATCAGGCATGATTAAACTATCCTCGCCCTGCCAAATCATGGCGATATCAGATGCATGCTCAGAATGATAGGTTTCGATATAAGCAAATCCTTGATAACGTCGCAGGTAGGTATCGCTTGCCTTATCAAGCAAAATCTTAAGCATGGCATCACCGCTAGCATTGATCAGCTGCTTGAGCATATCGTCCAGTCTGTCCTTGCTTGGTGCTGAGAAACTCATACTCGCTAACCACCAACGGAATAAGTTCTTAGCGCGTCCCAAACTCAATGCGGTTAGCAGATCAACATTCATGCGACCTTCAAACAGACAGGTCTGAGCATCGATTTGCGCGAGTTCATCAAGCAAATCAGCCGCTTCGGCAATGTGGGTTGCCGAACGAGCTAAAGTTGCGCCAGCAGAGTAGAAACGCGCTTTAAGCACGGGCATCACCTCATGGCGACAATAGTTACGGTCATATTGTGTGTCGAGGTTACTTTCGTCGTCTATCCAAGTTAATTTAGCCGACTTTGCGTATGAATCAATTTCCGCTCGCGGAATATCTAAAAGTGGACGAAGTAATTTCCTATCTGCGTCTTGTGATGCCATCGCTGATAAGCCTTTAAGACCCGCTCCGCGAAGCAGTTGGAGCAACAAGGTTTCTGCTTGGTCATCTTGATGATGGGCAAGCAAAATATAATCCGCATTAACCCCAAATAAAGCTTGATAACGTGCTTCACGAGCAGCAGCCTCCAATCCTAAGCCAGCGTTTTTTTCCACGTTCACTTTGGCAACCTCAAGCGGCACTTGATAAACCGCACAAGTCTTGGCACAAAAGTCTGCCCATGCGTCGGCATTAGGACTCAATCCATGATGGACATGCATGGCCTGCAAATTAAAATGGTGTGTCTTTTTAACTTGGGCTAAAGCATGAAGCAAAACACAGGAGTCCACACCGCCGCTCAATGCGAGAAGTAAGTTTAATGTTGTGTTAGAAGAGGCGACTTCACTTAAAAGTTGCGCAACTTGCGCTTGAATACGCACAAAGCCCGTATCAGGCTGATTGGCTTGAATACGGGCTTTGCGAATGGCATGGGTTGAGGCTTTGGTAATTTTAAAACCTTTGGTGATTTTGCCCCTTAGCGACGCTTAGGCGCTGCTTTCTTAACGGGAGCCTCTTGGAACTGGCCGTAGCTCATTAAACGGGCATAACGTTGTTGCAACAAAGCATCCATAGGCTTAGCTTCAACCGCTTTAAGCTCTTCAGCGATGGCTTTGTGTAGATTTTTCATCATAGTTTCTTGGTCACGATGCGCACCGCCCATAGGCTCAGCCACGATACGGTCGACCAAGCCCGCCGCTTTTAGACGTGTTGCAGTAATACCTAAAGTTTCAGCAGCAACGGAAGCCTTGTCTGCGCTCTTCCACAGAATAGAGGCACAGCCCTCAGGTGAAATAACTGAGTAAGTGGAGTATTGCAAGATTAGTAATTGGTCAACAACACCAAGTGCCAATGCGCCGCCAGAACCACCCTCACCAATAATCACACCGATAATAGGCGTTTTTAATTCAGCCATCACATACAGATTACGAGCAATTGCCTCTGATTGACCGCGCTCTTCAGCACCAATGCCAGGATATGCACCTGGGGTATCAATAAGCGTAATAATAGGTAGTCCAAATTTTTCAGCCATGCGATATAAACGCAGTGCCTTACGATAGCCTTCTGGACGCGGCATACCGAAGTTACGGTATTGACGCTCTCTCACGTCACGGCCTTTTTGTTGGCCAATTACCATCACAGGCTTGCCATCAAAACGCGCCAAACCGCCAACAATCGCAGGGTCATCCGCAAAGGCGCGGTCGCCATGCAACTCTTCGAAATCTGTAAAAAGATGTTGAATGTAATCTAATGTGTAAGGGCGTTGCGGATGACGAGAAACTTGAGAAATCTGCCAAGCAGTTAGCTTGCCATAGATATCTTTTGTCATTTCTTCATTTTTCTTTTGTAGCCGATTAATTTCGTCATTGATATCTAGCGCAGAGCCATCTTGCACTTTACGCAGTTCATCAATTTGCGCCTCTAGTTCAGCAATCGGTTGTTCAAAATCTAAAAAGCTTGTTTTCATATCAAGTTTGGGTCTTATCAAAATTAGGACTAATTATAGAGGATTTTTACGTTTTCATCGCTTAACCAAGCTTTTAATCCGATTAATAAATCATCATGCAACTCTACACGCCAATGTTCACCTAACATCATCTCCACTTTGGCTTGATTATTATGATATTCCACTTTCACAGGACAACCACGACTATTTTGTTCTGAGTTAGCGCGGCAATAAGGTGCCAACAACTCACGAAGCTTCACCGCATCAGACTGGCCGTTGCATGAAATTTTTAGCATATTGGCGTAAGCACTTCTAGCGGAGGCAATATCATAAATCTTACGCACATTCACACGTACACCGCCTGAGAAGTCATCGTGACTCACGCGGCCCTCAATCACGAGCAACTGGTCTTCTTTAATGAGCTGCGCATGCTGCGCAAGCATTTCGCTACCCACCACCACTTCAATGCGTGATTTTGCATCATCCAAAGTCACAATAGCCATTTTTCCACGCTGAGTCATTCGAATGCGGACACCCATGACAACACCAGCAATAATCTGCGGTTGATCTTGTGGTTTAAGGTTACCCAAATCCGTATGTACAAATGACGCTAATTCTTTTTGGTAAGCTTGGTATGGATGACCGCTTAAATAAAAGCCAAGCGCTACTTTCTCTTGTTGTAGTTTTTCAGGCTCAGCCCAAGCCGGCACATTCGGCAATACATGCGCAGCACTATCTGATACAGCACCAAACAAATTATCTTGACCACTGGCGGCACCACTTTGTTCAGCTGCGCTAATGGCTAGATTTACCCCAGCTAGCAAAGCATTACGATTAGGTTCTAATTTATCAAAAGCACCCGCGCGAATAAGAGACTCAATCACACGACGATTGACCTTACGTAAATCTAAACGTGCACAAAAATCGAATAAATCTTTGAATGGCCCATCTTGGTTACGCGCAGCAAGAATCACTTCAATCGCAGCCTCACCTGAACCTTTTAAGGCACCTAGACCATAAAGCACTTGTTGACTATTAATTGGCTTAAATTTGAATTCACTTTGATTAATGTCAGGAGGTAAAACCTCCACACCGTTTCCTACGCAATCGTCATAGAAAGTATGAACGCTGTCAGTGTTATTCATATCGGCTGACATCGTTGCTGCTAAAAAAGCCGCCGGATAATGCGTTTTGAGATAAGCCGTATGATAAGCAACTAAAGCATAAGCAGCAGCATGCGATTTATTAAAACCATAGCTTGCAAACTTTTCCATTAAATCGAATAGTTCAGCAGCTTGTCTTTCAGGTGTGCCCTTTTGTTTTGCTCCGTCAACAAACACAGCACGTTGCGCATCCATCTCTTCTTTTTTCTTCTTACCCATCGCACGGCGAAGTAAGTCAGCGCCGCCAAGGCTATAGCCACCAACGACCTGAGCGATTTGCATCACCTGTTCTTGGTAAACCATAATGCCGTAGGTTTCTTTTAAGATAGGCTCAACCGCTGGATGCGGATATTCAACACGCTGCAAGCCATGTTTGCGACGGCAGAAATCCGGAATCAAGTCCATCGGACCAGGGCGATACAAAGCGACCAGCGCGATAATGTCCTCAAAGCAATCCGGCTTCGCTTGCTTAAGCATATCCTTCATGCCACGCGACTCTAGCTGGAATACCGCAGTAGTATTGGCTGATTTTAGTAACTGATAAGTTGGCTTATCGTCTATCGGCAAGGTCTCAAAAGAGATCGGTGAAAGCCCCTCTAAAGCACGCTGAGTATTTGCACTCTCAAGCGCCATATCTAAAATGGTGAGTGTGCGTAAGCCCAAAAAGTCAAACTTAACCAGCCCCACCGCTTCCACGTCATCTTTATCATATTGACTCACCAAACTTTCACCATTGGCTTGACAATAAATGGGTGAAAAATCAGAAATCTTACTTGGGGAAATGAGCACACCACCCGCATGCATGCCAACGTTACGCGTTAAACCCTCAAGGCGAAGCGCGAGCTCAAGTAACTCCTTCACCTCCTCCTCTTGCTCGCGGCGTTCGGCTAATTGGGGCTCTTTTTCAAGGGCATCTTTAAGAGTAATGCCAAGCTCAAGCGGAATTAGTTTGGCAATGCCGTCAACAAAGTTGAACGGTAAATCCAGCACGCGGCCAACATCTCGAATGACAGCCTTAGCCGCCATGGTACCGAAGGTGGCGATTTGAGAAACTGCTTCAAATCCGTACTTTTGCTTCACGTAATCAATGACGCGATCGCGACCTTCTTGGCAGAAGTCGATATCAAAGTCAGGCATAGAAACCCGCTCTGGATTTAAGAAACGTTCAAACAGCAATGCGTATTGCAATGGATCAAGGTCTGTAATTCCTAAGCTGTAAGCTACTACAGAGCCCGCACCTGAACCTCGACCGGGGCCTACAGGCACACCATTATGCTTAGCCCAGTTGATAAAATCAGCCACAATCAAGAAGTAGCCTGGGAAACCCATCTGAATAATGATGCCAGTTTCAAACGCAAGCCTAACTTCGTACTCAGGAGCTTTAGCCGCACGTTTTTGAGGATCAGGATAAAGCACATCCAAGCGCCTTGCTAAGCCCTCTTTTGCTTGCATCACCAAGTACTCGTCTAACCCCTCACCGTTGGGTGTTGGGAATTGCGGCAAGAAGTTTTTACCCAATGAAAGAGTTAAGTTACAACGCTTAGCAATCTCAACACTGTTTATCAAGGCTTCTGGGATGTCCGCAAAAAGTGTAGCCATCTCAATCTGAGTTTTGAAATACTGATCTTCTGTAAATGATTTAGGGCGACGCGTATCAGCCAGCACATAACCCTCTGCGATGCATACCCGAGCCTCATGGGCTTTGAAATCTTCTGTCTCAACAAACTGTATTGGATGCGTTGCTACAACTGGTAAATTAAGATGCGAAGCTAAAGATAACGCCCTTGAAATGTAAGCCTCTTGCTGAGCATGTCCTGCCCGCTGGAGTTCGATATAAAAACGACTGGGAAACAGATCAGCCCAAGCTTGGGCAAGTTGTTTAGCAACTGTAGTATTTCCTTGCAACAATGCTTGACCTACATCACCCATCATAGCGCTTGAAAGCATAATCAAGCCCCCTGTACCTGACTCAAATAGCCATTCACGTTTAACTTCAGGTCTGCCACGATATTGATTTTCAAGATAAGCACGGCTAATCAGTGCGCATAATTTAGTGTAACCGTCCAATGTTTGACAGAGCAACATCAAGCGATAAGGCTGATCACGATTGAGCGAATTCTCAAGCCAAAGATCACACCCTAGAATTGGCTTTACACCCTTCTTTCTTGCCTGCTGATAAAACTTAATTGCGCCAAATAGATTGCTTAAATCTGTCAACGCCAATGCAGGCATTTGGTCTTTAACCGCATGGCCAACATAATCGTCAATACGCACCGTGCCATCCACGATGGAGTACTCACTGTGACAGCGCAAATGTACAAAGGAAGGATTTGATGAATTAACTAACATAGATTTTAGATTTTACCTGATAGCTAGTCCTATGTCGTGAAATTACCCATTCAATTTAAGACAAATTTGATAATTTATTAAGTCTTTTTAAAGCAACAATATCAGTTTCATTAATGCCAACGAGTCAACAACAAATTACAAATGTTAAACTTTGTTAAATAACTAATAAATATAGATTTTTTTAATTAATTAAGTGCAATAATCACCAAAAAATTCACTTAGTTAAACATGAAGAAAACCATTATTTTCTATTTTTTATTTGTAATCGCTCTATCAATTAGAAATGCTCATGCTGACTTAATTGAAGGATACAAGAATTACAACAATCAAAACTATCAAGCTGCACTTAAAGAGTTTTTAACTTTAGCGAATAATGGTAATGCTGAAGCTCAAAATAATTTGGGAATAATGTATGAGAATGGTGAAGGAGTAATTAAAAATCTTAATTTAGCAATTGAGTGGTATAAAAAATCAGCCGAGCAAGGAAACCCTTTTGCTCAAGTTAATCTTGGCAACATTTATTTTTTAGGTATTGGCACCACGCAAAATTTTAATGAAGCTGCATTTTGGTACCAACAATCGGCAAAATCAGAAAATCAATATGCTGAATTGAATCTCGGCTATATGTACAACCAAGGATATGGAGTAAAGCAAGACTATGATTTAGCGGCTTATTGGTTTAAGAAATCCGCAGATCAGAAAAATCCAGATGCTGAATTAAGTTTAGGTGACATGTATTACGAGGGAATATGCCAAGAAAAGAATTACAACAAAGCTTTTGCGTTATACATTCAATCAGCCGAACAAGGTAATGCAAAGGCACAAAACAGCGTTGGCTGGATGCTTGAGCATGGTCAAGGTGTTAATAGCGACCTAAACGAAGCTTTTGAGTGGTATGAAAAATCAGCTACTCAAGGCAATGTATTTGGTCAAAGAAACCTCGGTCTGATATATAAAAATAAAGGCTCAATCCACTACAATCTTGTAATGGCTTAACATGGTTATATATTGCAGCAAAAAATGGAAATACAAACTCCTATCAAGACATTTCAGAGATTGAAGCAATTTTACCTAGTGAAAAATTGATGAACGCCAAATTATTATCTTTCTCTTGGGAGCTAGGTCAAAAAATTAATCTCCCAGACAACGACTCTACAATAATCAATCCCAAAAAGTCAGAGCAAAAAATCTCTTATAATTGAAACGGCAACGCTTTACTAGCATTATTATTGCGAATTACGTTAAAAATACTTCAGAAAAACCCTTACCAAATCAATGTTCATTGAGTATTACTGTCCTAAACTGCCTCTGACTGTCAGACAGAGGCAGCAAACTAAACTTTAAAAAATAAAAAGCCCATACAAACATTAGGCAATAAATCAAAGTTACTTTCTTTATGAAAAGGCTTGAAGTAAGAGGTTAAAGAATTACTTGATGGGGGATATGTGGTGCGAAAGGAGAGACTCGAACTCTCACGCCTTACGGCGCTGGAACCTAAATCCAGTGCGTCTACCAATTCCGCCACTCTCGCAGGTAGTCATGAAAAATTTTTATATTTTTGTTAGGTAATGAAACCTAACGAGGCCTGCATTATATCCTAGCAACTTGCCGAAAACCATTAAAATTTGAAATGTCTATGTAAAAGTCTGAGATTGAGCGAAAATCACCCAACAATTAACCAATTAGGAATCTGCAATGCCACACACCATCAATCAAGAAGAAATTAATATGCTACGCACTGAACTGGAAATACTGATGAAAGAACGCCTAACACTTCTTAAAGTAACCGGTGTTGCTGCAGGCTTGGTAGCGGAACTTGATAGCCAAAATCTGCCAAGCGGAACAGAAGAAGCGGCAGAGTTATTGGCAGCAAGTATTAATGCGTTATCTGAAGAAACACTTAAAGATGCTCTTAATGCTGTACATGCTGAAATTGCTGGTTAAGGCTACTTAAATTGCTTAACTAAGCCATGCCATGTAATATCGATAACCAAAAAAATAATACTGGTAGACGAGAATTAGGTTTGAAACTAAAAGCAACTATTCATATTGCAAGCATGATGACCCTAGCATTGATGGTCAATGGGTGCGGCTTTCAAACTTATACTGCTAAACCAATTGACCCAGAGAAAATTGCAAAGCAGATTACAGAGCGCTCCCCTACCAATACCGATTTTCAAGATTATTTAACCGCGCTAAATTACCCTAAAGATCAACTCCCAATCTTACTTTGGGGTGAAAATGAACTAAGTTTAAGCGCACTCTTTTTTCATCCCGATTTGAACCTAGCACGCGCACAATGGCGTGCTGGTGAAGCTAGGCAAATGACTTCGGCTGAACGTCCTGAGATTGGCATTAATGGCAACCAAGAGCAACATAGTCAGCACAAAAACAAGTCGCCATGGACATATCACCTTGGCATTGACGTCCCTATTGTCACTGCAGGCAAACGTGAAGCACAAATTGCACAAGCGGCTAGTTTATCTGAAGCTGCCCGCATTGAAATTGCGCAAACAGCCTGGCAAGTTCATAGTCGTGTTGCCAAAAGCTTACTAGAATATCAATATTCCGTTTCGCAATCAGCTATCTTAAAAAGTGAAGTCAGCCTCAGAAGTGCAATTGCTGACATGCTGGTTAAACGCATGACTGCAGGAATGGCATCTAGTATAGAAGTTAGTAATGCGCGCATTTTACTGCAAAAATCCGAACAATCTTACATGACTGAATGTGGACGGATTACAACTTTAGGTACCGCTCTTGCAGATGCTGCAGGTCTTAGCTTAAAGGTATTTAACCAACTTAAAGTTAGTCCTTTTGAAAAAACTCAGCCCGCAAATCTCGATAATTTGCAATACGAAGCGCTGCTCAACCGTTTAGATATTCGCGCGTCACTCGCGCGTTACGAATCAGCCGAAGCTAAGTTGCGCTTAGAAATTGCCAAACAATATCCCGACATAACGCTCTCTCCTTCTAAAACCCTAGACCAAGGAGATAAAATTTGGTCTCTAGGCTTTTCTAGCTTACTGCCGCTAATAAACAAAAATCGTGGTCTGATTGCAGAAGCAACTGCCTTACGAGAGGTAGAAATTGCCCAGTTTGAAGCGCTCGAAGCCAATGTAATTGGCGATCTTAATAAAGCAAAAGCGGCATACCAGTCAGCTCTTGAAGCCAATGCAAAAGCTCAAGGCGTCCTAGCTAGCCAACAAAAGCGTACACAAAAAACAGAACAGCAATTCAAAGCTGGCTATGCAGATCGTTTAGAATACACCACGGCTCAGCTAGAAAACATCATTGCAGAACAAACTGCTCTAAGCATGGCCTACCAAATGCAAATGACAAAATTAAATCTTGAGGATGTGTTACAACGCCCTTTGGATAAACGTCTAACCATGCCAAGTGATGCAGATTTGGCAAGCATCAATTCTGATAGGAATAACTAACCATGAATCGTAAAGTCGCCTTAATTATCGGGCTTCAAGCTTTCCTAATCATCGTTCTATTTTGGGTATTAGTATTCTATGGTAAAGATGAATACGACTCATACAACCAAGCACAGGAGGAGGAAGTAGCTACCCCTAACCGCGTCAATCAAATCAAAGGAGCAACGGTTGTAACCCTAAACAAAGCAGGACAAAAACAAAGCGACATTCATACAGTGAGTTTGACGAGCAGCCAATATCAAACAAGACTCAACACTTTAGGTAACGTCATCAGCATTGATACGCTAATTGAACTTCGAACACGTTATTTAAATGCAAAAGCAAATGCAAACATTGCTCGCGCTTCGCTTGGCAACAGCAATCAAAATTACCAGCGTATGCAACTACTAAACAAAGATGATAAGAACGTCTCTGATCACGCGATGCTTCAGGCTCAGGCCGATTTCAAGTCTGACCAAGCAAAAGTTCAGGCCGCCGAAACTGAGGCCAACAGTCTGAATGACAGCTTGCGCCAAACATGGGGTGAAACACTCGCTAATGAAGCCACTAAAGAAACTGCGAGCCCTAGTTTGCGAACACTTCTTCAACACAAAGAAGTCTTATTGTTAATTACCCTTCCTGAGAATATAAATCTCAAAACTGGCGAAACCATTAGCGTAATACCAACTGGAACAAAAACCAAGGCAACGAATGCGAAGCTTGTAGCGGCATCACCTCAAACCGACCCAACGATACAAGGTCGTACCTATTATTTCCGTGCACCTGCAGAAAATTTACGCGCCGGTATGCGAGTGAGTGTAGAAATGAAAGACCCTTCAACAGCCCGTAACAAAACTGATGAAGGCGTCATAGTGCCTGCAAGCGCTGTGGTTTGGTACGCAGGCAAACCTTGGGTATACAAAAGACAAGGTGAAGAAAACTTTGTCCGCCTTCCAATTAGTACAGAGAACGAGGTTAATGGTGGGTGGTTTAATCATGGTGAACAACTTACCGCAGGAGATAACTTGGTGGTTAATGGCGCTCAACTACTACTATCCGAAGAGTTTAAGTACCAAATTAAAAACGAGAACCAGGACTAAGTATCATGATGTCAGCTCTCGTAAGATTCTCTATCCGTTTTAGCGGTGTCATTATCGGCATTGCAAGCCTTATTGTAATTTATGGCATTTATAGCCTAACACGAAGTAATTTGGACGTATTCCCTGAGTTCTCTCCAACACAGCTTATTATTCAAACAGAAGCACCTGGCCTCTCAACTGATTTGGTTGAATCTTTAGTTAGCCAACCTATTGAACAAAGCATTTCTGGCACGGTAGGCATCGAGCTCATGCGTTCACAGTCTATTCCTGGACTTTCTGTAGTCACCGTGCTTTTCAAAGAAGGTAGCGATGTCTATCGTAATCGTCAAGTTGTAGCCGAGCGACTAGCAACGCTAGCAAACAGAATGCCTAATGGGATTACACCCAATATCACTCCCCTTACCTCAGCCGCCAGTACGGTGATGGGCATTGGTATTACTTCCGACACCAAATCACTCATGGAGCTTCGCTCCATGGTCGACTGGAATTTGCGTCCACATTTAATGGCAGTGCAAGGAGTTGCCGATGTGAACGTATTTGGTGGCGATGTAAGGCAGTACCAAATTCAAGTTAACCCAGATAAATTGGTGCTATATAACCTTTCTATGCAACAGGTAATGGATGCAGCCAGCAAAGCAACTGGCGTTCGCGGCGCTGGTTTTATAGAAAACAACAACCAACGAATTGTAATCAACACAGAGGGCCAAGCTCGCACGCCTAGTGAGCTTGCGCAAACCACCTTATTACATCGAAACGGCCAAACTGTAAGATTAGGTGATATCGGCCAAGTAGTTGAAGGCGCAGCTCCATCCATCAGTGCATCTGCCATTAATGGTAAATCTGGCATTTATCTTTCTGTTCAAGGCCAACTAGGGGCCAATACACATGGAGTGACGCAAGCTTTAGAAAAAGCCATTGAGGAAATCAAACCATCCCTAGAAGCCGAACACATTCAATTGCATGAAGGTTTATTTCGTCCAGCTAACTTTATCGAAACTGCTATTCAAGGAGTGCGAACTGACATATTAATCGGCTCTGTTTTAGTCATCACAGTACTCTTCTTGTTTTTATTTAATGCTCGTACCGCTTTTATCTCAGCAACTGCTATCCCACTATCGCTGCTCACTGCTATTGTAGTGATGAGCTACTTTAACATTGGTTTAAATATTATGGTATTAGGTGGTCTAGCTATTGCTTTAGGTGAAGTTGTAGATGATGCAATTATTGACACTGAAAACATCTTTAGACGTCTACGAGAAAACCGTTTATTAAAGGTACGTCAACCCATTCATAAAGTAGTCTTTAATGCATCAATGGAAGTACGTAGCTCTGTTGTTTATGCAACGATCATTGTTGCTTTGGTTTTTATGCCACTTCTTACTTTGACTGGGGTTGCAGGCAGACTATTTGCACCCCTGGGCATTGCTTACATCTCTGCAATTTTGGCATCTTTACTAGTAGCTCTTACCCTGACCCCCGCACTTTGTTATTTATTGCTTGGAAAAGCAAAACTTACCGCTGAAGACTCACCTCTTATTGCCTACATAAAAAAACACTATGTAAATATCCTGCATACTGTTGAACAGCATTACAAGATGACAATAGCAATCACCGTTGCTTTAATTGGTCTAGGCTTAGGAGTATTGCCACTTTTTAAAAGTCAATTTATCCCTGCTCTTCACGAAGGTCACTTCATCATGCATATGACATTAGTGCCAGGCAGCTCAGAAAAAGAATCTTTGCGAATTGGTAAAAGAGTAGCCGCATCACTGAGCGAAATCAAAGGAGTACGTAGCATTGCACAATGGGTCGGGCGGGCACCCAATGCTGCGGATACTTTCGGAACGCATTATAGCGAGTTTGAGATTGAAATCGGCACAGTCTCAGGCGAAGAGCAAAATCGCATACTCAATGAAATCCGTGAGCATCTATCAGGCATTGATGATGAAAATATAGATAATGATGCTGACGGTCCTAGTCCACCAGGCTTTATAGGGGTTAACTTTGCAATTAACACATTCCTCACAGAACGCATTGAAGAAACAATCTCAGGTTATGCGGCATCCCAAGTAATTAATATTTACGGACAAGATTTAGATGCGCTAGACCGAGATGCACAAGCCGTTGCTGGCGTGGTTGCCGGGATAAAAGGCGCAGAAGATGTACTTGTACAATCGCCACCTGGCACACCTCAAATTTCCATTCGTTTAAATAAAGAGAAACTATTGCAATGGGGTCTTCAACCAACCGACGTCTTGGATACAATTCGAGCATCTTACGAAAGCGTGCCTGTTGCACAAGTTTATGAAGGCAGTCGCGTGGTTGGCGTTAGCGTGTTACTAGACGCAGCATCGCGGAACAATATCGAAAAAATCAGCAAACTACCCATTATTAACAACGAAGGAAAACTCATCAAGCTTGCTGACATTGCTGACATAACGCAAGAAAACGGCCGATCAAAAATTTTGCATTCAGGGGCAAAACGCATTCAAACTATTACTGCGAATGTCAATGGCCGAGATGTTCAGAGCTTTACTGATGAATTAAAAATCAAATTACAAAAAGAAGTACACTTATCTCAAGGTAACTATATTGCCTTTACGGGTGAAGCAGAAGCACAAGCAAAATCACGTGAGGATCTAATAGTACATTCGCTACTCGCCACAGTTGGTATTTTTCTAATGCTTTATATCGCATTTGGCAGATTGAGAAATCTATTACTTACTTTTGCCAACCTACCTTTTGCTTTGATCGGCGGTGTATTTGCTGTAATGCTTACAGGAGGATGGATCTCACTTGGTTCATTGGTGGGTTTTGTTACACTATTCGGAATTACCCTTCGCAATTCAATTATGTTAGTTTCACATTATCAACATTTGATAGATGAAGAAGGCATGGTATGGGGTTTAGAGACTGCTATTCACGGTGCATCAGAGCGATTACCATCAATCTTAATGACAGCACTTGTAACGGCACTAGGCCTCCTTCCGCTTGCCGCCGGCAGTGGTCAACCAGGTCGAGAAATTGAAGGTCCAATGGCCACCATCATTGTCGGTGGCTTAATCACTTCTACTATTCTAAACCTACTGATTCTACCAACGATTATGTTGCACTTTGGTAAGTTTGAAAAACACGAACAACATTAAGCCATTAATTGCGCCCATAAGTTTCTAACTGGCACAACAATTTTGGCAACATCATTTAGGGCAACTTGTGCTTTTCTGTGTCCTTGCAAACGCAATCCATGTTGCTTTTTGCGTAAAACTCGATAAGCAATAGCCACGGCTTCTGCTTCTGATTTCTCCAGCACACCAAAACTTGCCAGCTTGGCAAGCAAAGCAATATTACCAATATTATCTGTTAGTTCCGAGTGCAGATGAGCATATGCCAAAACCAAATACTGCACCATAAACTCAATATCAATAATCCCACCCAAGCTTTGTTTTAAATCAAAAAAATCAGCAGGGATCACATGGGCAGTGCGCATTTTTTGGCGCATGATGATCACTTCTTCTTTAAGCCTATGAATATCGCGCTTTTGCGTCAAAACATCAACACGAATTTTCTCAAAAGCCTTACCGATTTCTTTGTCGCCTGCACTAAATCTAGCCCTTGTTATCGCTTGATGCTCCCACACCCAAGCCTTGTTGTGTTGATAATCTCGAAACGCTTCAAGCGTACTCACCAACAAGCCACTTGCCCCGTCTGGACGGAGTTGCATATCTGTTTCATAAAGCATTCCCGCCGAAGTGAGGCTATTGAGCCAATTGTTAATGCGCTGACCAAAGCGCGCATAAATTTGTCCAGCATCTGGCGAATCATCATCATAAAGAAAAATAATATCTAAATCAGAGGCATAACCTAACTCTTTGCCACCCAATTTACCATAACCAATCACAGAGAACTTTGGAACATCCCGATGTTTTCCTTTGATGGTTGGCCAAATTGTTTCAAGCGTAACGTCAAGTATTAAGTCAGCCAGATCACTCAAATAGTCCGAAAGTGTCTCAAGTGGCAATTCACCCGCTAAATCTTTTGCAGCAAAGCGAAAAACTGCCGCATTCTTAAAATGGCGCATTACATCCATTTGACGCTCCAGATCTCCCTCCACCTCCAACATTCGCTGCTTTAAATCCTCACGCATCAATACAAAATTAGGAATCGCATATAATTGCTGACTGTCTAATAACTCATCTAGCAAGATAGGATGTTGAGATAAATATTGAGCAAGCCAAGGACTTGCTGATGTTAAACGAATAACCAAATTTAAAGCCGCAGGATACTCAGCAAGTAAGGCCAAGTAACTCGCACGACGACAGATACTTTCGAGCAAATCAGAGACTCGCAACAAAGCACTATCAGGGTCTTGCTCTTTTGCGGCCAACTTGATTACTAAGGGCATGAGTTGGTCAAAACGCTGACGGCTTACCTCTGACAATTTTTTATATTTTGCCCCATTCGCCAAACCACGCAAACGCATCAATGTTTGGTTTGCATCCAAGAAGCCAAGTGAATTAATGCGGGCAATTGCTTCTGTATCAGTAATGGTGGCCTGCCATATTTCAGAGACACTCATATCCTCAACATTCTCTCCTTTAGGGTCGCTAAAGACATCACTAAAATGCTTATCGACTATTTTTCGATGCATCTCAATCTTGGTATAAAGCAAATCCCAGCTTTCGCAATTCATTGCCAAGGCCAACCGAGATCTACCCTCAACATTAGTTGGTAAGGTCTGAGTTTGCTGGTCTTCTGCGTATTGCAATCTGTGTTCCAAATCGCGCAGGAATATATATGCCGCAATGAGTTCCTCTACAGTTTGATCTAACAACAAATGCTTTTCACGTAACAAAGCTAATACATTCAGCGTTGGGCGAATTTGCAAGCTTTCATCTTGGCCACCTCGAATGAGCTGAAACACCTGTGCGATAAACTCAATCTCACGAATCCCTCCTCGACCTAGTTTGATATTTTCGTGCATGTCGCGCTTATTTACATCACGCTGAATTTGCACTTTCAGATCGCGCATCGAAGCAAAAGCACCGTAATCTAAATACTTACGAAAAACAAAAGGACGTAACAAATCAGCAATCACTTTGTCTGGACCAGCAATAACTCGACCTTTAATCCAAGCATAACGCTCCCACTCACGGCCTTGATTTTGGTAATACTCCTCCAGCATCGGCAAACTGCAAGCCAACGGACCTTCTGACCCATAAGGTCGCAAACGCATATCTACTCGGAAGACAAAGCCATCTTCGGTAATCTCATCAATAGCAGCAATCAGCTTTTTCGCAACCTTAGTAAAAAATTCATGGTTACTTAATACTTGTTTTCCCTGATTGGCAAGGTTGGTTTCACCATCCTCTTCAAAAGCAAAAATCAAATCAATATCAGAAGAAACATTGAGTTCATACCCGCCCAACTTGCCCATCCCAATCACCACTAAAGACTGAGGATTTCCGCTTTGTCCAACAGGCTCTCCATAAGTTGCTTTAAGCCATGTCTCAATATTTACTAACGCTCTGTTGACTGTCACTTCAGCCAACTCGCTCATCGTTTTCATAACTTCAGCTAAGTTTGAGAAGCCATTTAAGTCACGCACGATTGTTCGTAAAATCACTCGCTGACGAAGTTTACGCAAAGCTCGTTTTAAGCTTTTCTCGTCAAAAATAAGTTGTGATGCCAAAAAATCTTGCATTTCATCACGACTAAATCTATTTGTGCTTTTTTGGATTAAGTCTGGTAATAAAGCTGCATCTCCAGCTAATAAGCGACTCACAAATGGACTACAAGCAATAGCATGTCTAATAATTGGGTACTCTGACATTGATTCAAACTCTGAAGCAATTTTCATATTATTTAAAAAATCCTGAATACCAAGGTAATGGCTAAGTTAAAAAAACGACTTCAAAAATGCACCCAAGTGGCTAGAAAGAAGCTTTGAAAATGTTATTATTCTCTTAATAAATTCTAAACCTTTTAATATAAAAATAATTAAAGTTATATCGGGAGAAATGCTATGTCATCAATCGAATCCGTGCTATCTGAAAATCGTGTTTTTCCGCCTATTCAAGCATTCAAAGAAAACGCGACCATATCTGGATTAGAGGCTTACCAGGCTTTATGCAAAAAAGCTGAGCAAGACTACACTGGGTTTTGGGGCACCCTCGCCCGTACAGAGCTGGATTGGCATACCCCCTTCACCCAAATTTTAGATGAAAGCAAAGCACCTTTTTATCGTTGGTTTTATGATGGCAAGTTAAATGCTTCTTACAACTGTATCGACCGCCACATTTCAACCAAAGGCGAAAAAACTGCCATTATTTTTGAAGCTGATGATGGTTCAGTCACAAAACTCTCATATAAACAATTACACCAACGTGTTTGCCGGTTTGCAAATGCGCTTAAAGAGCAAGACATCAGTCTAGGCGACCGTGTCATTATTTACTTACCAATGGGTATTGAAGCGGTTATTGCAATGCAAGCCTGCGCACGTATTGGCGCCATTCACTCTGTCGTATTTGGTGGCTTTTCTTCAAAAAGCCTTCACGAACGCATTAACGATGTTGGGGCTAAATTAGTTATCACTGCTGATGCCGGCATGCGAGGTGGAAAAGCAGTTGTCCTCAAAACAGCTGTCGATGAGGCTTTGTCATTAGGTGGCTGTGAGGCCGTAACAAAAGTCATCGTATATCAACGCACCAATTCAGAAGTGGCTTGGATGAATGGCCGAGACCTTTGGTGGCATGACCTCGAAAGCCAAGCATCTGATGTTTGTGAGCCAACTTGGGTAAATGCAGAGCATCCGCTATTTATTCTTTACACTTCAGGCTCAACAGGCACACCTAAAGGCGTACAACATTCAACAGGTGGCTATTTACTTGGCGCGTTAATGAGCATCAAATGGGTGTTTGATTATAAAAACAGCGACGTTTTCTGGTGTACCGCTGACGTGGGCTGGATTACAGGCCACAGCTACGTAGCTTATGGCCCACTATCATTGGGAGCAACGCAAGTCATTTTTGAAGGCATCCCAACGTACCCTGATGCTGGTCGTTTCTGGCAAATGATAGAAAAACACAAAGTGAGCGTTTTCTACACAGCACCAACAGCAATTCGCTCACTGATTAAACTAGGTAGCGACCTTCCTAAACAATACGACCTGTCAAGCCTACGTTTACTCGGCACAGTAGGCGAACCAATCAATCCAGAAGCTTGGATGTGGTATCACACTGTCGTAGGTAATGAACGCTGCCCAATTGTGGATACATGGTGGCAAACAGAAACTGGCGCGCATATGTTAGCGCCTCTTCCTGGTGCAATTGATGCAAAACCAGGCTCATGCACTCTGCCCCTACCTGGGATTATGATGGACATCGTTCACGAAGATGGCGCACGTATTGAAGGTACTGGTGGCGGCTTACTAGTCGCTAAAAAACCTTGGCCTTCGATGATTCGTAATATTTGGGGGAATCCGGAACGTTTCAAAAAATCCTATTTTCCGGAAGAGTTAAATGGGTTATATCTTGCAGGTGATTCAGCTCACCGTGACGAAGATGGTTACTACTGGATTATGGGGCGTATTGATGATGTTCTTAACGTATCAGGTCATCGCCTGGGTACCATGGAAATCGAATCTGCATTAGTAGCCAACCCATTAGTTGCTGAAGCTGCAATTGTAGGCAAACCACATGAAATTAAAGGCGAATCGATTGTTGCTTATGTAGTTCTTAAAGGGTCACGTCCAGAGGGCGAAGCAGCTAAAAAGGTTGTCGCTGAACTTCGCGAATGGGTAGGCAAAGAAATTGGTCCAATCGCTAAACCTGATGAAATACGCTTCGGTGATAATTTGCCAAAAACACGTTCAGGAAAAATCATGCGTCGTTTATTACGCAGCTTAGCCAAGGGTGAAGAGATTACTTCTGACACATCAACACTAGACAATCCAGCTATTCTTGAGCAACTTAAACAGCCTATCGTTTAACTAGCACAGGCAAACCAAGCTTTACCTTCGAATTAAGCGCTATTTCGGATAGAATAGTCGCTTTTTTCATATCTAGCTTTTTCCATGTCATCTCTACAAGAAGAAATTACTCGCCGTCGGACCTTTGCTATTATTTCACACCCTGATGCAGGTAAAACCACGCTCACAGAAAAGCTTCTATGGTTCGGTGGTGCAATTCAAGTAGCTGGGGAGGTACGTGGTCGCAAAGCAGCGAGACATGCGACGTCTGACTGGATGGAACTAGAAAAACAACGTGGCATTTCAGTAACCTCATCCGTTATGCAGTTTCCATACCGTGAACACATGGTTAACCTGCTCGACACTCCAGGCCATGATGACTTCTCCGAAGATACCTATCGTACATTAACCGCAGTAGATTCTGCCGTAATGGTGATTGACTCTGTCAATGGTGTGGAGGCACAAACCATCAAGCTACTCAATGTCTGTCGTATGCGCGATACGCCAATCATCACTTTCATCAACAAATTAGATCGCGAAAGCCGTCCACCAATTGAATTGTTGGATGAAATTGAATCTACATTAGGCATGGAGTGTGCACCAATGACTTGGCCAATAGGGATGGGGAAAGGATTCCGTGGCGTCTATCACTTATACAATGATGTTGTTTCATTTTTTGATCCGCGCGCAGAAAAAGGCACTTCAGAAGTAATTGAAGGATTAGATAACCCACGCCTAGATGAACTACTTGGTCGCCAAGCTGAAGAGTTACGTATTGATATTGAACTGGTTCGCGGTGCATCGCACACCTTCGATAAGGAGCGCTATCTATGCGGTAAACAAACTCCTGTTTTTTTTGGCTCAGCGATTAACAACTTCGGTGTGCAATCTTTATTAGACGCCGTAGTTGATCTATCACCTGCACCGTTAGCCCGTAAAACTGATTCACGAGAAGTAGCTCCCAATGAAACAAAGTTTTCTGGCTTTGTATTCAAGATTCAAGCTAACATGGATCCAAAACATCGTGACCGTATTGCGTTCTTGCGTGTATGCTCAGGTCGATTTGAACGTGGCATGAAAATCAAACAGGTCTCAACAGGCAAACAAATATCCGTCAACAACGCCATTACATTTATGGCACAAGACCGGACCACCATGGATGAAGCCTATTCTGGCGACATTATCGGCATTCCAAACCACGGAACTATTAAACTCGGTGATACCTTCACTGAAAATGAAAACTTAAAGTTTATTGGCATCCCCTCTTTCGCTCCTGAATTTTTCCGCCGCGCACGGATCAAAAATCCAATGAAGATGAAGCAGTTACAAATTGGTCTCAAGCAATTATCTGAAGAAGGAGCAGCGCAACTGTTTCGCCCTTTACTATCCAATGACTTGATTTTAGGTGCGGTCGGTATCTTGCAATTTGATGTAGTAGCACATCGTCTAGAGCATGAATATGGAGTTGACATGATATTTGAGCCATACGACTGCCACACTGCACGCTGGCTAAAAGGGAGCGACGCAGATCTTAAAGCAATCGCAGACAAATATGGCTTCAACGTAGGACTGGATAGCGCTGATGATTACGTTTATCTCGCACCAAATCGCGTGAACCTACAAATGGCGCAGGAGCGTTACCCAGACATTCATTTTTTAGAAACTCGCGAGATTGCCTAAGCCAGTTATAAAAATCCCGTGTCCTTGTGGAGGTGGATCGCTTTATCAAGACTGTTGCGAACCCTATCACCTAAGCACTAGCGCTCCTAATGCTGAGAAGCTCATGCGTTCTCGTTACAGCGCTTATGTATTAGGTTTAGAAGAATACCTACTGAATACCTGGCACCCCAATACTAGACCAAAATATCTTAATCTTGCTAAAGACCGCACAAAATGGATAGCGCTTGAAGTAATGAGATTTTCGCCTAATGATGACACAGCAATCGTCGAATTTATTGCTACCTATAAAAACAGTGGAAAACTAGAAAAAATCCACGAAACTAGCCAATTTAGACGAATTGCTAGTCGTTGGTATTATGTTGATGGTCAGTTTAGTGACTAGCTAAGCAAAAGCCTCACAAAGCATACTCAAAAAAGCACCCAAGACTGGAATTAGCTCTTCTTTTTCGAACGGCGCGGCATCATCTGTTCCTGCAATCAAAAAGGCAATGACGGCTTTATCAAAATCTTCACGGAAATGCGTCCAATGATCAGCATCGGCATCGCCAATCAAATGAAATTTACGCATTCCAGACTCCACAATATCAGCCAGTTCTTCATTGGTGAGTTCTGCAAAGAGCGACTTAGCGATGACTATTTGATCTTGCTCCAAATTCGCCACAATGTCTTCCGAGCCCAGCGGCAATACCAAATAAGCATAAACCATTAAGGCATATGCTTGATAAACACTGAGCATATCAAAGTTGTCATAACGTTCATCTGCTGGCGAGCGTGACGCCTCTTTAATTGCTTTAGCAGTGACGAAACAAGCTAGATAGCTTGCAGCTTTAACTGGATCATAATCATCCAAATTGCTACTCAGCGGCTTATCTTGCTCCGTGAGTCCCTCCGCCAAACAAAGCGCGTGAAGTAGACTTAAGTTTTTAGAATATTGGTTTTTAGAATCAGGATTAGCCATTTTTTGCTCTCTATCTTAAATTAAGTTTTCTTATTGAATGACAGGCAAAGATTCCAGCATTTCTTGCAATTCAAGCCACCGCATCTCCAAATTTTCTAATTCCTGTTTTAGAACCGCTTGTTGCTTGAGCAAATCTTGCAAGACCTTTTTATCGCTATGAATATATAAATTGGGATCAGCAAGTTTGTTATCTAAATTCGACTTATCTTGCGCCAATTTTGCCATATTGACCTCCACATGCTCTGTTTCTTTGAGTAATGGACGACGCTCAGCAATACGAGCTTGCCTATCAGCTTTACTTTGTGCACGCTCTAATTTATTTGATGAAGTTGGCGCTTCTTTGTTTAATTCTAAGTTTTGCTTATCAGTGAGCCTCTGAGAATTCAGCCAGTCTTTATAATCATCCAAATCACCATCAAAAACTTCCGCTCCACCATGATCCACCAACATAAACCTATCACAAGTCGCTCTCAGCATCGCTCTATCATGTGAAACAATTACCACCCCACCTTGATAATCTTGCAGAGCAACAGTCAACGCATGACGCATTTCTAAATCTAAATGGTTAGTCGGTTCGTCAAGCAAAAGTAGATTTGGGCGCGTCCAAATTAGAAGCGCTAAGGCCAAGCGAGATTTCTCTCCGCCTGAAAAAGGACCACATGGTGAGCTGGCCATATCGCCTTTGAAATCAAACCCGCCGAGGTAATTACGATGCTCTTGTTCACGCGTTTCAGGATCTAGCTTTTGCATGTGTTCGAGCGGTGACTCATCAAGACGCAGTTGCTCAAGTTGATGCTGAGCAAAATAGCCGACTTTAAGATCTTTACCCTCAACACGTTTACCAAACTTCATAGATAGTTCATTAGCAAGTAACTTAATCAAGGTGGATTTGCCCGTTCCATTACGACCCAGCAAGCCTAGTCGTTCTCCGGGACGCAAAGCCAATTCTAATTTACTTAAAATCATAGCATCCCCATAACCTACGCTCACATCATCGAGCACTAGCAATGGATCTGGCAAATTTTGCATTTCTCTGAAACTAAAATCAAACGGCGTATCAGTATGTGCTGCGGAAATCATTTCCATGCGTTCAAGTGCTTTGATGCGACTTTGTGCTTGGCGTGCTTTTGTAGCTTTGGCTCGAAATCGCTCAATGTAGCTTTGCAAATGCGCGACATTTCGCTGTTGACGTTCATACATTGATTGTTGTTGTGCAAGGCGTTCTGCACGTTGACGTTCAAAATCAGAATAACCTCCTTTGTAGAGCGTGAGGCGTTTTTGTTCAATATGGGCAATATGGTTCACGATCGCATCTAAAAAATCTCTGTCATGCGATATCAGCACCAAAGTACCGCGATAGTCTTTGAGCCATGTTTCTAACCAGATGACGGCATCCAAATCCAAATGATTGGTAGGCTCATCGAGCAAAAGTAAATCTGAACGACACATCAAAGCACGAGCTAAATTAAGTCTGACGCGCCACCCACCTGAGAAATCTGAAACTAGACGCTTTAAATCTACATTTTTAAAACCAAGGCCATCAAGCAATTCTGCAGCTCGCGCACGCGCTGAATAACCACCAATCTCACTAAATCTTGCATGTAGCTCACCTATTTTTTCGCCTTCATGCTTTGCTTCCGCCTCAACCAAGGCCGCTTCAATGGTGCGTAATTCAACATCTCCATCCAAGGTGAATTCAATCGCTTCCTGAGATAAAGCAGGCGTTTCTTGAGCTACATGGGCAATCACCCAATTTGGTGGCATTTCCAACTCGCCATGTTCTGGATGCAAATCACCTCGTAACATCGCAAAGATGCTAGATTTACCAGCGCCATTCGCACCGGTCAAGCCGACCTTGTGGCCAGGATGAAGTTGAAATGATGCCTCTTCGACCAACACTTTTACGCCGCGCGTTAAAGTGAGACTTTTAAATTGAATCAAACTTGCCTTTCTCTTTAACGTAAGTTTTTACAACTCATGTCAACCAACTTTAAACAAAGGCATTATTCTAAAGCATCTATTGTCAAATCCTATGTTGTTTATGCAACAAACAACCTAAAGAAAACCTTGCATATAGTAGAATATCTAATCTTGAATAAAAAGCCCAACAACTCAGTTTCTTAAGACGATATTCAAAAACAATTTAAATTTAAATTAATGATTAAAAAATCGCTTATCTGGTCTTATAGAGTCGCTTACACTGCGCTAGGAACATTCGTTTTCTTGAGCCTGCTGTCAATTATCGTCTTGCGATATTTAATACTGCCTCACATTGATGATTACAAACCAAAAATTGTGCAAGGCTTATCACAAATCCTCGGCCAAAAAGTCACCATAGGAAACATTTATGCCAATTGGGATTCGCTAAACCCGCACTTATCTATTTTTAATGTAGATATTTATGACAAAGAGAATCGTATTGCATTGAGCCTAAGGCATATTGAAGGTAGCCTTTCTTGGACAACCATTCCTTTATTTGAGCCACGTCTTTCTTCTTTTGCTATTTACCAACCTGAACTGACAGTTCGCCGCGAAAAAAACGGCACAATTTATGTTGCAGGTGTATCAATGAACGGACCCTCACACCCCGAATTTCCGAATTGGCTGCTTCGCCAAGGGGAGGTAAATGTAGTGGATGCCAATATCATATGGCAGGACGATTTACGTGGGGCACCGCCATTAAATTTAAATAAACTGAATTTGGAATTAAAAAACCCCGCTTGGGATAGCTTACGTGGGCATCATGAATTTAGTTTACAAGCCACGCCATCAGCCGCCACATCAAAACCCATCGAAATTCGTGGCAAAGTATTTGGTAAGGATGTAAGCCAAATCGAATATTGGCATGGCACTGTTTACGCAAAAATTGAAGGTACAGATATTGCGGCATGGCGTAACTGGCTAAACTACCCATTCGATTTGCGAGAAGGTCATGGCGCTGCGCAGTTTTGGGTAGATTTTGCCGACAATCAAATTGAAAATCTCACTGCAGATGTCTCTCTTGACAAGGTCATTACACACCTACCTTACAATAACTTAGAAAACAGCTTTAATCGTATTGCGGGTCGAATAAAATGGATTCATCACAGAGATGGTCAAGAAATACAAGGAGAAGGCATCAAAATTGTCACTAGCGACGACTTAAATATGCGTAGCGGTAAATTCTCAGTTCGTGAGCGTAAGAATAAAGAGAATAAGTATTTAGAAGGAAATATATTACTTGATGAAATACAACTTGAAACACTGAGCAAACTAACACCGTACTTCACCCTTCCGAACGTTGCGGAGCAGACACTTAAAGCAACCGAACCATTAGGCAAGCTTAGTAACTTGAAGTTATCATGGATAAGCAAAGACGAGAGCTTGTCAGAGTATGCGTTAAGTGCAGATTTCAAAGGACTGAGCATACATCCTTATTCTAAATATTCAGTGCCAGGCTTCACCAACCTAACGGGTAAAATCGTTCTTAACCAAAATCAAGGAAAGCTAAAATTAGATTCAGATTCAGCAACCCTGAATTTTACACCCGTCCTTCGCTGGCCAATACCTACACAAAAGATAACAGGCCAAATTGACTGGAAAATTAAAGATCAAAACATAAACATAGATTTCAATTCCATTGACGTTAAAAGCGAACACTTTACGGGCGAGGTAAATGCGAGCTACACATCAGATGGCACACAAAAACAATACTTAGACCTGACTGGTCATGCGAAAAATGTAGAATTAAAATATGGTCGTTTTTATTATCCAAGCACTCTTAGCAAAGATACTTTAGCTTGGCTAGACAAATCTATTTTATCAGGCCACGCTAATGATGCGAATGTACGAATTAAAGGCAACCTCAAGGACTTCCCTTTTTCCGATGGTAAAAAAGGTATTTTTAGAGTAACTGCAGATATCAATGACGCTACATTAGACTATACAGACGGATGGCCAAAAATAGAAGGTATACAACTCGGCCTTCTATTTGAGGGTAAGCGCATGGAGCTTAATGCAAGCACTGGACATCTATTTGGCAATGAAATTAAAAAAACAAAAATTACTATTCCTGACTTGGAAGTTAACGACAATGTATTAGATGTTGTGGGTGAGACTCAAGGTCCTGTGAGTGAAGCGATTAAATTTATTAATTCTAGCCCTATCTCTAAACTCGCTAATGGGTTTACAGAAAACCTTAAAACAACAGGAATGGGTAAATTAAACCTAACTTTACACATTCCACTTAACAATAATGAGGCAAGCAAAGTCAAAGGCACTTTTATAGTGACCAATGGCAGCATGCTGGCAGACAGCATCCCTGAACTGACAAAAGTAAATGGCACGGTAGATTTTACAGAGTCATCTATTAATGCAAACAATATCAATACATGGGCCTATGGCGGACCAGCCTTTTTCAGCATTAATACAGACAAGAACCACGGAATTCAAATTGCAGCACAGGGTCGTGTTACAGATGCCGGCCTCAGAAAATCATTTTCTAACCTAACTCCAGGCACACTTAGTGGAAGCACTGAATGGTTTGCTAAAGCCCAAATCATGAATAAGCAATCCGAAGTCAGCATTCGTTCAAATCTCATAGGTATAGGCTTACAACTTCCAGCGCCTTTTGGCAAAGCAGTCTCAGATGCGACTCCTTTGTTGATTGAAAAAAAACCAATCAGTGAAACACAAGATGCCATTAAAGTGTCATTAGGTAGCGCAATCGCAGCTAAATTCATTCGCACATCTCAAAACGGCATTTCAAGAATTGACCGAGGCGACATAGGTATCAACGTCGTCCCTGAGATCAGCAATCAAAAAGGTATTTCATTACATGCCAATTTAGAAAGCTTGGATATTGATGAGTGGTTAGCACAACTTAACCAATCATCAAATAATACACCTAGTGCTGTAACAATTGACCGGATTGATTTAACAACCAGCCATCTTGACTTATTTGATCGCCGCATCAATTCCCTAAGACTAAATGCCAAGTCGGTTGATAACGCTTGGATAATGAATCTTAAGAGCAATGAAATTAATGGTGACTTAAAGTGGAGTCAAGACGGCAATGGTAAGATAAGTGGTAACTTAACTAATTTAGTTTTTCCATCCCCAACTCCAGATGTTGTCAAAAATCCGACCAACGCTGTCGCGAAACAACTCAATATCAAATATCCGGCATTAGATATTGCTGCAGATAACTTTGAAATTAACAAGAAGAAGCTTGGCCGCATGGAGCTACAAGCTAAAGAGCAATTTGGCAATTGGGGCATAGAGAAATTACGCTTAACAACAACTGATGGTGTTATTAATGCTAACGGAGAATGGAATAATTGGAAAAAACAACCAAATACTAAATTACGCTTCAATTGGGAAATAAGCGATATGGGTAAAGCACTCAAACGCCTAGACTTTGGCGAAGTCATGAAAGGAGGTACTGGAGAAATTACAGGTCAATTAAAATGGGCTGGCAGCCCACATGAATTCAACATCCCCAACCTATCAGGCAATCTGCATCTCGATGCTAAAAAAGGACAAATCGTTCAAGTAGAGCCTGGTGTGGGCAGACTTTTTAGCGTGCTGAGCTTACAAAACTTACCCAGACGCCTAACGTTAGACTTTAAAGACTTATTTAGCAGTGGCTTCACTTTTGACAAAATTACTGCAGATGTGAATATTGAGCGAGGCATCATGTTTAGCGACAACTTTAAAATGGACGGACCAACAGCAAAAGTTGAAATTAAAGGTGAAACAGACTTGGATAAAGAAACACAACATCTTTTCATTAAAGCTAAACCTTACATTAGCGATACGCTATCCCTAGCAGCATTTGCTGGCGGACCTGCGGTGGGTGCCGCGGCATTTATTGCTCAGAAAATCCTAAAAGATCCTCTGAATAAAATTGCTGAAACCCAATACGAAATTGTTGGTACATGGAACGATCCACAGGAGAAGGATAGCAAAAACTCGTCATCAAACAACTCTTCATTGCCTTTGGGAAAATAAGGCGCTAAAGCCTCATCCCTTAGAAAGTTTAATCACATCAATATTTAACATTTGCCAATTCGGGTATGATGTTAATCAACTAGGACTTACTATTTCACTGGAAATACTGCATGGCAATTAAATCACGTATCAATCATACCAAAGCAACACCAGTAGGTGCTGGAATCGTTAAAATCGCTGGGATACAAATGGCCTCTGGTCCAAATGTTTCAGCGAACCTAAGTGAAGCGGAACGTTTAATTAAAATTGCTACAGAACAAGGTGCGAAGCTAATTGTACTGCCAGAATATTTTGCCATCATGGGCGTTAAAGATACAGACAAAGTAAAAGCCAGTGAAAAAGAAGGGAATGGTCCGATTCAACAGTTCCTATCTAACACAGCAAAAAAACGTGATGTTTGGATTGTAGCCGGATCCATTCCATTGCAATCAGAGACAAAAGACAAGGTATATAACGCCTGTATGGTCTACGATAACAAAGGCAAGCAAGTTGCTAGATATAACAAAATTCATTTGTTCGGACTCAATCTCGGTAACGAAAAATACCACGAAGAATCTACCATTGTCCCTGGCACTCAAGTAGTCACAATCGACAGCCCTTTTGGTAAAATTGGGTTGTCTATTTGCTACGATTTACGCTTCCCAGAGCTTTATCGCGCAATGGGTAATGTGGATTTAATTCTAGTGCCTGCAGCTTTTACAGAAACTACTGGCAAAGCCCATTGGGAAACGTTAGTGCGCGCTCGCGCAATTGAAAATCTATGCTATGTCTTAGCGCCAGCGCAAGGCGGGTATCATGCTTCAGGGCGTGAAACGCACGGTGACAGCATGATTGTTGACCCTTGGGGCGTTGTGCTTGACCGTTTACCCCGAGGTTCTGGTGTAGTGATTGCATCAATGAACTTAGACTATCAAGCAAGTTTACGTAAAAGTTTGCCTGCCCTCACTCACCGAACCGTTTTCAAATAATACTGATTTACATGAATCCAGATATAGAACAAATCAAACAAACAAATCATTTCAGTACCGCTACTGAAACGTTACTAGCCCCTTCCAGCTTAGACGTTTCTGCTTTGCAGTCTGTACTAAACAACATAATGAAGCATGATATTGACTACGCGGATTTATACTTTCAATACAGTCGCTCAGAGAGTTGGGGCTTGGAAGAAGGTCAAGTCAAATCAGGCAATTTCAGCATAGACCAAGGCGTCGGCGTTCGTGCCGTTAGCGGTGAAAAAACTGCTTTTGCTTATTCAGACGACATTAACTTAACAGCTCTACAGCAAGCTGCAACTGCTACAAAAGCAATTGCAAAGATTGGCGCTGATAGCTTTGAGGCTGGCAAAACAGGAATCATTCATCATGTAGAAGCCCCGCAACTCTACATTCCACAAGATCCGATTGCATCACTTAATGCAGAAGCTAAAGTGAAATTATTAGAACGTTTAGAAAGCTATGCACGCAAAATTGACTCTCGAATTACGCAAGTAATGGCTTCCATCGCTGGCGAATATGAAGTGATTATGGTGGCTCGCCACGACGGTGTTATCGCTGCAGATGTACGTCCTTTAGTACGTTTATCTATCAATGTGATTGCCGAAAGCAATGGACGTCGCGAACAGGGCTCCGCAGGCGGCGGGGGTCGTTTTGATTACGCATACTTCACTGACGCAGTATTACAAGACTATGCAGAAAAAGCCGTGCATCAAGCTTTAATCAATTTAGATGCTCGACCTGCACCAGCTGGCAACATGACAGTAGTCCTTGGCGCTGGCTGGCCTGGCATTTTATTACATGAAGCAATTGGGCATGGTTTAGAAGGCGACTTCAATCGTAAAGGTAGCTCAGCTTTCTCAGGAAAAATTGGCCAACGCGTGGCTTCTAAAGGGGTTACCGTAGTGGATGATGGAACAATAAGTAACCGCCGCGGTTCATTAAGCCTAGACGATGAAGGCAACCCAACTCAACGCACTGTACTCATTGAAGATGGAATTTTACGGGGCTACATACAAGACAGCCTTAATAGTCGTTTAATGGGTATGCCAATGACTGGCAATGCGCGCCGAGAATCATACGCTCACATACCAATGCCACGTATGACTAACACTTACATGCTTAATGGCAATATTCCGCCTGAAGAGATTATCAAATCAGTTAAAAAAGGCTTATACGCAGCCAATTTTGGTGGCGGACAAGTAGATATCACGAGCGGAAAATTTGTCTTTAGTGCTGCTGAAGCATATATGATTGAAGATGGGAAAATTACTTACCCAGTTAAAGGTGCGACTTTAATTGGTAATGGGCCAGATGTTCTAACCCGCGTTTCCATGATAGGTAACGATATGGAGCTAGATAGCGGCGTTGGCACTTGTGGTAAGGAGGGGCAAAGCGTTCCTGTTGGTGTAGGACAGCCAACCTTAAGGATTGATGGTTTAACAGTAGGCGGAACAGTATAAAAGCTTTTTCGGTAGTTTGGCAAAAAATGGTTTATGTGTTTTACTTCTATTTAAGCATTAATCGTTATATAAGATTAACCAAGATATTTCTTTGAAATTGAAGAGGATTAAAAATGGCGACAAACGAAACAACGGCTGCAGCAGACAAACCCGTAGCTGCAAAAAAACCCGCTGCACCTAAAACTGTTGCTGCAAAAAAATCTGCAGTAGCAAAAAAACCCGCTGCACCTAAAACTGTTGCTGCAAAAAAACCTGCAGTTGCAAAAAAACCCGCTGCACCTAAAACTGTTGCTGCACCTAAAACTGTTGCTGCAAAAAAACCTGCAGTAGCAAAAAAACCCACTTCACCTAAAGCAGTTGCAACAAATAAACCTGTAGCGCCCAATACTGTCACACCAACAAACGTGACTCCAACAAGTGCAAAGAACCTTGGTTTACTTAGTTCAATCGGCGCATTCTTCAAAAAGCTATTAGGCTAATCGCTTAAGCTTTTATTAAAGATCTAGCATAACTTTGTTTTGCTAGATCTTAGTTGTTTAAGCGCACTTCAACCACACTTACCATGTGTGGGCATTCTTAAAAGTTTTTATCGTTTAACTTGAAAGGAAAGAAGATGACCATCAGCAAAACTGAGAAACAAAACTTAAAAAAGACCGAAACATCAAAGAAAGTAGCTCCTAAAAAAGCATCTACAGTAAAAAAAGGGCTCACAAAAAAAACTATTACAAAGAAAGTCGTTTCCAAGAAAACTAACCCGAGTCCTGAAGCACTTTATAAGATGACAGAAGTTGCAGCCTACTTTATTGCACTTAAAAATGATTTCGCTGGCAATCCGAGTGATTACTGGGTTAAAGCTGAGGCAGAAATCAAGGCTCTTTACCAGTAAACTCTCAAGATAATCGATATCTTATTCATAGCCGAAGCACTACTGCTACGGCTATAATACCGCTTCTTAACTTACGATTCGTGGCAAGACCTCATGCAGTTTCCCTTAGCCATTCCAGCACAAGGCAGCACAAAAAAAATAGACAAGACATGCGCTGGTTTAGATAGTGCAACGCTTGCACAATTGGCACTAAAGCTAAAAACCAACAAAATAAAAACGCCTCTTGCTATCATTACCGCAAATGCTTTTGACGCGCAGCGTCTGCTTGAAGAAATTCCATGGTTTGCACCTAATCTAATCGTCAATTTGTTACCAGACTGGGAAACACTTCCTTACGACCACTTCTCACCTCATCCCGATCTAATTTCAGAGCGTTTATCTACACTCTACCAAATCAGTCAAAACTATTGTGACGTTGTTATCGTGCCCGCAGGAACTGCCTTAATTCAATTACCTCCAATTGCTTATCTGGCTGCGAATACATTTATGCTCGAAAAAGGGCAAAAATTAGACTTAGAGGCCTTAAGAAAGCAATGCGCTGAAGCTGGCTATCACCATGTTAGCCAAGTGGTAAGTCCAGGTGAGTTTAGTGTTCGTGGTGGCTTAGTTGACCTATTTCCGATGGGTAGCAATCTGCCCTACCGTGTGGATTTATTCGATGACGAAATAGAAACCATTCGTACATTTGATGTAGATACACAACGTAGTTTATATCCTGTGCCTGAAGTTCGGCTTTTACCTGCGCGAGAATTTCCACTCGATGATAAAGGTATTGGTTTTTTTAGACAAAATTTTCGTGAGAAATTCGAAGGTGATCCTTCACGAAGTCGAATCTACAAAGACGTTAGTAAAGGCATCGCAAGTGGAGGCATTGAATGGTATTTACCGCTATTTTTTGAAAAAACTGCGACTTTATTAGACTATCTGCCTGAGCAAACAGTACTGTGTCTGCACGGAAATCTAGATGCTGCTGCACAAAACTTTTGGATTGAAGCACAATCTCGTTATCGCTTATTAGCCCACGATATAGAACGTCCGATTCTAACACCAGAAACATTGCTCATTAAAGCTGATGCATTTTTCAGCCAAACGCATCGCTACCCCCGCCTAACAATCAGCAATGATAAAACCTTTTCAGGGCTACCCGAGCTTGATATTGAGCGCCGAGCAGAAAAGCCACTTCATAAATTAGAAGCGCTTATCAAGGATTTTAAAGGTCGCATATTGATTGGAGCTGAAAGCCTTGGTCGCCGAGAAACCATCCTACACGTCCTAACCGACCAGGGCATCAGAGTTGATCTTTGTGAAAGCTGGGAAGACTTTAATACTAGTAACGCTAGGCTTATGCTAGGCATTACTACACTTCATAGTGGCTTTCAATTCAATGATATCGCTATTATCACAGAGGCTGAGCTTTATGCCGCCACTGTTCGTCAACAACGCCGTCGTGAGAAAGAAAAAGCTCGAAGTACTGAGGGCATGCTCAAGGACTTATCTGAGCTTCGTGAGAACGACCCTGTAGTCCATGAGCAGCATGGTGTTGGACGCTATCGAGGTCTAATTAATTTAGACTTTGGTGAAGGCGAAACTGAGTTCTTACTCCTAGAATATGCCGGAGACGACAAGCTATATGTACCCGTTTCTCAACTATTTCTGATTTCGCGCTACTCAGGCGGACCTCCAGAGTCAGCACCACTTCATAGATTAGGCTCGGGGAACTGGGAAAAAGCTAAGAAAAAAGCACTTAAGCAGATACGTGATACAGCAGCTGAACTGCTTAACCTTTACGCTCAACGCGCTGCACGAAAAGGTCATGCCTTTAAATTAAGTCTGCATGATTATGAAACCTTTGCCGAAGGCTTTCCTTTTGAAGAAACGCCAGATCAGCTATCTGCAATTGAAGCAGTCATTAATGATATGCAATCAGGGCGTCCGATGGACAGATTAGTCTGTGGGGATGTCGGCTTTGGTAAAACAGAAGTTGCATTACGCGCAGCATTTGTTGCGGTAATGGGAGGGCGTCAGGTAGCTGTATTGGTTCCAACGACACTACTTGCTGAGCAGCATTACCAAAACTTTAGCGACCGCTTTGCCGAGTGGCCAATCAAGGTTGCCGAAATTTCTCGCTTCCGAACAGCCAAAGAACAATCTGAGGCGCTAAAAGGCCTAGCTGATGGCAGTATCGACATCATTATTGGAACCCATCGCTTAATCTCTAAGGATGTGAAGTTTGATAATTTAGGCTTAGTTATTCTCGATGAGGAGCACCGCTTTGGAGTTCGCCAAAAAGAGCAACTCAAAGCACTGCGTGCTGAAGTTGATGTATTAACTCTCACTGCCACCCCAATTCCACGAACACTAAGCATGGCGATGGAAGGGTTAAGAGAATTTAGTGTGATCACTACCCCTCCACAAAAACGTTTGGCAATTAAAACCTTTGCGACCGACTATTCTGAAGGAATTATTCGGGAAGCTGCAATGCGTGAATTTAAACGCGGAGGACAAGTTTATTTCTTGCATAACGAAGTTGAAACCATCCACTCAATGCGAGAAAAACTTGAGCGCATCCTGCCTGAGGCGCGTATTAGTATTGCACATGGTCAATTACGTGAACGTGAACTAGAGCATGTGATGCGTGATTTCTATCATCAACGCTCTAACTTATTACTATGTACCACAATTATTGAGACTGGGATTGATGTCCCAACTGCAAATACCATCATAATGAATCGTGCAGATATGTTCGGCTTGGCTCAGTTGCATCAATTGCGAGGTCGTGTCGGTCGCTCACATCACCAAGCCTATGCTTACTTGCTGACGGAGCCTAATCGAAAAATTACTCCACAAGCTCAAAAGCGATTAGATGCAATTCAACTTTTAGAGGACTTGGGGGCAGGGTTCCATCTTGCCATGCACGATTTAGAAATTCGTGGCGCAGGAGAGTTACTCGGTGACTCGCAAAGTGGCGAGATGCAGGAAATTGGGTTCCATCTATACTCCGAAATGCTATCTCACGCTGTGAAGCGACTAAAAGAAGGTAAAGAACCTGATTTATCAGCGCCGTTAGGCGTCACCACGGAAATTAATCTACACACGCCTGCATTACTAACGAATGAATACTGTCCCGATGTACACGAACGCCTAGTCCTTTATAAACGTCTTGCCAACTGCATTAATGATGATGAGCTAGACAACATGCAAGAAGAACTTATTGATCGCTTTGGTTTACTACCTGATCAAGGTGAAGCATTAATGGCGTGTCATCGCCTTCGCGTTGCCGCCAAACCAATCGGCATTATTAAAATTGATGCAAGCGATACTACTATCCAACTACAATTTAGCCCGAACGCTGATTTAAATCCTACCAAGCTGATTGCATTACTACAACGTGATCGCCGTTGTCGCATGAATGGACCAGATAAATTACGCATATCCGTGACTTATAGCGATATTGTTCACCGTGCTGATTTTATTAAAAACATCATGCATGAATTCATTTAAAGCCAAAATATGCGAACATAAAAAAGCCACCGTAAAAAAACTTCGGTGGCATTTTTATCAAATCATATAATTAATCTTCAACTGATGCACTCTTTAACTAGTTAGCATTAGTTTCCTCATCATTAGATTTATGTTTCCATCCTTTATGATGTTCATGATGCCGCTCACACATTTTTTCGTGGAAAGACTTGCGCTCAGCCTCATCAATAAAACCATCACCATTAGTATCTATTTTCTTAAACATCTCTTCAGCTTGTTTTTCATGAGCAATACGGAACTCTTCATAACTAATCTTTCCATCTTTGTTAGTATCTGCTTGCTCAAACGCTCCGTGCACTCTGTCTTCCTTAGAAGCATCATGTGCATAAGCATTTGAAAAACTTAGAGCGGTTAAAACATATACTGCTGATAATAAATATTTCATGTTCATCCTATTTTTTAACAAAGTAAATTCCGTTTATTAATTTGATGGTGCAGGTGTTGCTGGCACCTTTTGCCAATCCACAGAGCAATTAGGCACATAAGGGTAATAGCCTTTAGGATTGGTACAGTAATACCAAAATTGAGTCTGTGTGGGCGCTAGTGCTTGTTGTTCAGTTTGCGCAGGTGGAACCTGTTCAACGTAAACTGGTGGCTGAGGTGTTTGAACGACAACAACCGGAGGCTGATATGGGTCAGGGTATGGATAAACAGGGGCACTATAGGCATACCATAAACCACCTGCAAACCACCACCATGCGTTACGACCATCATGAAAACCGTGATACCAACGCCCTCCCCTCCAAACTTCAATATCATGCTGATGAAAGCGGCTCATATCTCCATGCCAACCACCTCGAAAACCATGATCTCGCTCACCTCTAAAATGTTCTTCAGCGTAGGCAGATGTCTGGATGGCTGTAGCTAAAATCAATACAATTAATTTACTTAATGTTTTAATTTGCATATATTTACCCTCAAAACAATCAGTTAATAACCAGGCGGAACGCTGTTAGATCCAGGCGGTGGTGGCGGTGGCGAACCTGTTGGAGGTGGTGGCACATAACCATGTTGAGGTGATGCTGACGCTGGACTATATGGCGTTTGCTGGTTAAGTCTTCCAGAAACTGGGACTTTATGACCTTTAGCATACATACATTGGATATATGCATTATCGTATACCTGCTGTGTTGTATGGCCAGAAACGTTTGCAGCATTTGCACCAATTGCGCTACCCATTAAAAGCCCGCTCGCAGCGCCTACACCAGCGCCATGCCCTCCTCCTGTAGCTGCACCCAATGCCGTTCCAATCGCGGTACCAAGAACTGCTGTTTCAACAAAGCTTTCATTAGATGCTTGCTGTGCAGTTTTACCACCAATTTGTGTTTGAGCAAAACCACGACATGAAGCATCGTCATATTGAAATTGATCAAAAGATTTACCACTTCCAGGCAAAGCCATTCGGCTTGGACCGTTAGGTATTGAAACACAAGCTCCTAATGTAAGCACAGAACAAATCACCGTGATATATTTAATATTAAATTTCATGATTCATTTTCCTAAAAAACTCATTTGGATGGCGTTGCTGGAACCTTTTTCCAACCCGCGGGACAATCTTTAACATACGGATAATAACCATCAGGATTGCTACAATAATACCAATAATTGGTCGCATCTTGAGCTGGCGCAATTTGCGGTTGCACTGATGATGGTTGAACTGTTTGTGGCTGCTGTTCAACGTATACAGGAGGCTGTGCTGGAGCAATCACAGCAGGCGGGTACGGATAGTATGGGTAAGGGTATCCATAATAAGGATAGTAAGGGCCGGGAACGCCAAAATAAACACCAACGCCGCCGTGCCAGTAACCATGACCATAGTGACCATACTCATGTGCTTGCGCAACGCCACTTAATGAAATTCCAGCAGCAAGTAATAGCCAATGCAATTGTTTCATCTTAATTCTCCTCGGTTAAAACATTTTCTAATTTTATGTTACTTAATACAATTAACGTACAATCAAACAATCCGTTGACTATTGACCCAATTTTTTATACTTAACTTTGACAGATTCTTTAAATTAACCAAGGTGTATACTGCAAACTAGCAGAGAAATGAGAAAAAGGAAATAAAAAATGGCAGAAGAAAAAAAAGAACAATGGCTAAACTACTTAGCATTAACCACAGTTATTTTTGCTGTTTGCGCAACACTTTCTACATTTAAAGGTGGTGGATTCTCAACTAAGTCTATCATGAGCCAATCACAAGCTTCTGATCAATGGGCTGCCTATCAATCAAAAAGTATTAAATCTTATTTGTATCAGATGCAAGCAGAAAAACTTGAACTTGATTTGGCATCACTTCCAACCGCAACGCAACTCCAGTTATCAGAAAAATACAATCAAACCATTAATGATTATCGTGCAAAAGTAGAAAAGTACAATCAGGAAAAAGAAGAGCTACGAACAATGGCTAAAGGATTTGAAGCAAATCGAGATGAAGCGCAAATTCACTCCCACGCCTTTAGTTTGGCTGTAATTTATTTACAAATTTCTATCCTACTCTCCTCAATCGCAGGCTTATTGAAAAAGAAAGGTATATGGTTATTTGGCATTTTATGTGGTACACTTGGATTAGTATTTTTTGCTGATGGTTTTTTGGTTTTTTTGACTTAAATTAATTCATTTGTAAACCATGTTATCTGCAGGGCGTTACTAATGCTCGATGTATGAATAATCAAAGGCACCAAGAATGGTAAGTGTTTTTTTAGAAAAAGAATTTATTGCATTAGTCATTTTTTCTGTCGCAACCCCAATTTTTGTATACTTTTTAATTTGGCATAAGCGTTCAATATCGAGAGCCACTGTAGTTTCATTCGGCTTAATTCTAATCATTCTAGCGGGGATAGATATATTTCTTCTACGAATTTTATCAGACATGGCTAAAATCTCTTTATCAACTCTAGACAATCAATTATTTAGCTCAGAGTTGTCAGTAGCTTTGTACTTACTTCCTGCTCTATACGCGGGCACTGGAATCAATTTAATTTCACACGTTCTGGTTACCCACCTTACCCTGGCCGAAAAAAAATTTGACGCGGAACACTAAGCATCACAATTAAAAAGTTGTGACATTGATAAAAATCAAAAAAAGATAATCACGTTAACCTATAATTGGTCTTAAAAGCTTCAAATAATCATCATTTAAAATATTAAAGCTTTTCGCTCAGAAGCATCTTAGATCTACTAGGTAACTATCAACAAAAAAATATTATAAAGGCCTTGCGTGTTTGGCATATTAAAAGTAGCACTTAAGCTCCTCGTTAATGACAAAGGTAAATTTTCCGCACTATTAATGGGAATTACTTTTGCAGTCTTTTTGATGGTCATGATGACATCAATGTTTTCGGGGATATTAGCAAGAGCGGCCTCATCTGTGGTAAATGTAGGTGCAAAAGTATGGGTCTTAGATCCAGCAGTCAATAATGTATCCAATAGCATTCCTTTACCTGATTACGTTCTAAACTCTGTCAGAAGTATCAAAGGCGTAGAGTATGCGGAGCCAATTTATTTTGGTGCTGCTTTAGCAAAGCTAGATAACGGTACTTTTCAAGCGGTTTCTATTATCGGTCTAGATGATGGAACACTTTATGGTCGTCCAGAACTGACTGAAGGAAACATTGAAAACATTTATGCTGAAAATGCATTTATCGTTGTTCAAGATGCTGAATTTAATAAACTTGGCAACCCAAAAATTGGAACTGAATTCGAAATCAATGATCATCGTGGGCGTGTCGTAGGCATAGCCAAAGTTGCTGCATCTAGCCTATTTGGAGTTCCAACCCTATACACAACCTACAATAGGGCTTTAACATATATTCCAACTACTAGATTCACCAATTCATTCCTTTTAGTCGAGCCAAAATCTGATAAAGACATCCCTTTCATTCAGCATGAAGTGCAAAGAATGGGATATCAAGCACTCACTAATGATCAGTTCATCCAGAAAATCTCTGACTTTTACAAATATCAAACAGGGATGGGGATTAATGTTCTATTAATGACCATCATTAGTTTTATTGTAGGACTGTCAATATCAGGACAAACTTTTTACACCTTTATACTTGAAAATTTAGAAAAATTTGGTGCTCTAAAAGCTATAGGGGCAAAAGGTCGTGAATTAGTTTCAATGATACTATTCCAAGCAACATTCACATCCCTACTCGGCTATGGATTTGGCGTTGGTCTAGCAACATCATTGATGATTTTAGCTAGGTTAAAGCTACCAGACTATGCTGCACAAGTAACTTTTTACAATCTTGGTCTAGCCTTTTTCATGGTAATGATTATTGCCGGAATTTCCAGCTATATTGGAATCAGAAAGGTTTTACAAATCCAACCTTTTGATATTTTCAGGGGGTGATGTTGAGAAAAGTGGCGATCAAAGCAATTGGCTTAAATAAATGGTTTGGTGAGGACGAAACCAAGACTCTAGCTGTTAGCGATGTTAGCTTTGAAGCTTATCATGGGGAAATGTTATACATTGTAGGACCTTCTGGGAGTGGGAAAACCACCCTGCTAAGTATTATTTCCGGCCTTCTTAAACCTAACTCAGGAAAAGTAATTGTCGAAAGTAGAAATATATGGGAGATGCCTCCTGATGATATTGCGAATTTCAGACTTAATAAAATTGGCTTTGTTTTTCAAGACTTTCATTTATTTCCAAAATTAACCACTGCTGAAAATGTAGCGATTCCATTGATTCTAAAAAGATTGAATTGGGATGAAGCAATTAAAACTGCTATAGATTACTTAAATATCGTAGGGTTAAAAAATAAAGCTGATCTACCGCCACTTAAATTAAGTGGTGGTGAACAGCAAAGAGTTGCAATCGCTAGAGCGATTGCTGCAAAACCTGAAATTCTTATATTGGATGAGCCAACCGCTTCATTAGATGGCGATACAGGCCGAAAGATTATTGAATTTGTAAAACAAAATGTACTCAATGAGACCCGGTGCATTATTATCGTGACACATGACAGTAGAATTTACGAATACGCAGACGCTATCATGAGTATGGAAGATGGCAAGATTATAAAGATTCAAAGGAATACCTATGAGAAATAAATTACTCATAATATTAGCAATTCTAGGATTCTTACTCGGTTTAGTTGCTTCATATTATTTGGGTGTAAAACACCGTCCTCTCCCACCAGCATTTTTACCAGCCTCGAATCCCTATACAGAAGGGATTTACGCTAATGGCATTATTGAGAGCCCTCAATCAAGTGGTGAAAATATAAATATATACCCAGAGGTACCTGGCACAGTTACAAAAATTCATATTAAAGAAGGTCAACTAATAAAAACAGGGGATTTAATTTTATCTTTAGATGACTCTCTGCAACAGGCAACTGCAGATCAACAAAAAGCCCAAATTTTAGTTTGTGAGGCTACTCTCAAGAATTTACAAGATCAACTCGACAAACTCGAGAAATCTTTCAATATGGACAACCGATCCATCAGCAAGGATGCCTTAGATAACGCAAAAAATGCTGTTTCAATTGCCGAAGCAAATTTAGAAGCATCTAAAAAACAATACATAACAGCAATTAGATTACTTTCAAAGTATCAACTAAAGTCTATTGCTAATGGCAAGATATTGTCAATCAACACCGCAGTTGGCAGCTATGTGACCTCTCAAGGCGTATATGATAGTTACACTGGACTATTAAACCCGGTAGTTGTAATGGGGGACGCTAGTAAATTATTAGCGGTAAGATGTTATGTGGATGAGATACTAATTCAACGACTTCCTGATCTCAATAAAGTAAATGCCCATATGTTTATTCGTGGGACCAAAATTAATATTCCTCTTAAATTTGTAAGACTTCAACCCAATGTGTCTCCTAAGGTTGAACTGTCCAATCAGCGAGAGGAGCGCGTAGATGTGCGAGTGCTTCCAGTCATTTTTAACTTTGAAAAACCTAATAATGTCACTATATATCCGGGTCAATTAGTAGATGTTTATATTAGTGAGAAATAGATTGAAAATAAAGGATTCATTCTTTTACAATTATTTCATGAAATGGTTGTATTGCTGAGCCTGACTTCGTAAAAGCTCAACCACCTAACATTGATCAATATAACTCTGGTGGCGATAAAATCCAAAATGTAATAGGCGAAAATATTTATCAGGATTTTGCAACGCGTGCTCAACCTATTGCTAAGTGGTTGGAAATATTTGGTTCCGAGGATTTAAATAATACGGTTGCTTAGGATTTAGATAAAAACTATGTCTTAAAAGCGGCCAAAGACAATTTAAAGTTAGCCCAAGAAAAATACCTTCTAGGATCAGGTATTTTTACCCTAAAATCAACGCCAATGTCAGCTGGAATGAGGCCTATTCAAATTGATTTAAAATTTGTCTATAAGCTATTTGTGTAATGAATTCCAATTGCCACCCAAGGCAACTATTAAACCAATTGTTGAATTAAATCGAAGACTTTGAATATTAAGTGCATTAATTTCATTAGCAAGAGCCACATTCTGGGCATTTGAAACATTAATATAATTAACAATCCCAGCCTTATATTGATTAACAGCTAGTTGAAGTGCATCGTTAGCGGAATTTACTACACTGCTTTGCAAAGCAAATTCGTTTTCTAAAGTTCGAAGTGTGACTAAGTTATCTTCAACTTGCTGAAAAGCTGTTAAGACAGTTTGTTTATACTTTGCAACACTCTGATCGTAGGCGGCAATCGTCGCATCTTTTTGTGCTTTACGAAGACCACCATCAAAAATCGGACCTGCTAGGGCTGGTCCGATAGACCAAAATCTTGCAGGAGTGTCTAGTAAGTTTGAAAGCTGAGTGCTTTGGTATCCAAAAGTTGGAGCAATAGTCAGGCTTGGATAGAATGCTGCTTCTGCAACGCCTATTTGTGCGTTAGCTTGTGCCACCAAGCGTTCGGCACTTGCAATGTCAGGTCGTCTTTCTAACAGTGCAGAAGGAATCTCGAGGGGGACAGCAGGGATATCTCCTAAAGCTACATTTGGCAATGGAGTAATAGAGAACTCTATAGGCGCTTTACCTATCAAAATAGCAATTGCGTGCTCATATTGTGCACGCTGAATATCCAGATCAACAGATTGGACTTGAGTTGATTTCAATTGTGTCTCAGCATTAATAACATCTGAACGAGTTACAATGCCAGCATCATATTGATTTTTGGTCAATTGCAATACTTGCTCATAAGACTTGCAAGTTTCATTCAACAAAATTTTCTTTGCATCGAGAAAACGTATCAAATAATAATCTTGGGCTAACAAAGATTGTGAACTTAATTTAGCGGCTTCTATACTTGCATAAGAAGAATCTGCACCAGCTTTTGAGGCCTCTACCGAGCGTTTAATGGAGCCCCATAGATCTGGAATCCAACTTGCACTTAGACTGCCACGATAAGCTGTGTTGTAATTAGGATTGTAATTTAACGTATTGGTTAAATTACTGGCTGGCTTACTTCTAATTGCCGAGGCATTCCCGTTCAATGTCGGATAATAACTAGCGTCTGCCTGCTGGACTAATGCCACAGCTTGTCGATAACTTGCCTCAGCAGATAATATGTTCTGATTAGAAACTGCCACCTGCGAAATCAGACTGTCGAGGACTGAGTCATGAAAAATCGACCACCATTGATCTCTTGAAACATCATCTTTAGGTTGAGCAACCTTCCATCCTTCCTGCTCCTTAAATGAAGATGCAACTTCCATTTTTGGCTTAACATAATCAGGACCCATTGTGCAGCCTGAAAAAATTGCAATTAATACAATGCAAACAGTAAATTTACGGTAATAGATCATGTTATTTTCCAAAGTAATCATTCCACACTCGACAATTTTTTTGAATGAGATATTTTTTCCACCATATCGATAATCGATCAAGATATAAGTAAACGACTGGCGTCGTAAAAAGCGTAAGAAGTTGACTCACCAACAAACCACCTACAATCGCTATACCTAAAGGCTGGCGAAGCTCAAATCCTTCACCCATGCCCAAGGCTAGAGGAAGTGCTCCTAACATAGCCGCCATTGTCGTCATCAAAATAGGACGGAATCTGATGAGGCAAGCTTCATATATAGCATCACGCGGGGACATTCCATTACTTCTTTCAGCGTGTATTGCAAAATCAATCATCATAATTGCGTTCTTTTTTACAATTCCAATAAGTAAAACAACACCAATCATGGCCATAATATTAAATTCCATATCAAATGCCATCAAGGCTAGTAATGCCCCTACGCCAGCAGACGGCAATGTAGAGAGAATCGTTATTGGATGAATATAACTTTCATATAACAAACCCAAAACAATATAGACAGCAAGCAAAGCTCCTAAAATTAGCCAAGGTTGATTTTTCAAAGACTCTTGAAATACCTTAGCAGTGCCTTGAAAGTCTCCATGAATTGAATTTGGCACACCCAGATTATTAAATGCATCATGAATTTCTTGTGTAGCCTTAGACAATGAAGCACCATGCTTAAGATTAAATGAAATGGTTGTTGCTGGAAATTGTCCCTGATGATTTACTCCCAATGGGCCAAAGCCTTGATTGAATTTTCCAAATGCCGATAGTGGAATTTTCTTACCAGCAACATTACTAAAATAAACTTGCTGAAGAGATTCGGGTGATTGCCAATATTCAGGCGCAACCTCCATGATGACATAATACTGATTCAACGGCGTATAAATAGTCGATACCATCCGTTGGCCAAACAAACCATTCAAAGTGCCATCGATTATTTTAAAATTCAGTCCTAATTGACTAGCCGCATCACGGTCAATAGAGAGATTGGTCTGTATGCCATTATCTTGCTTATCTCCATTAACATCAGTAATAGATGGCAGATTATTCAAAGCATGGCGAATCTTTGGCTCCCATTTCTGTAGCTCATCAAGATTATCCCCCTGAATGGTGTATTGAAATTGTGCATTACCTTGCCGCCCCCCCATCCTGATATCTTGATCAGCCTGTAAAAAAAGATTGGCGCCAGGCTCGCGTGAGAGCTTAGGTCGTAAACGATTAATCACATCATCTGCAGAGACATTTCTTTCTGGCAAGGGCTTAAGGGATAAGAATATAAATCCGCCATTACGGGCTCCACCGCCAATAAAGCCGGCCACATTATCTACCGCCTTATCCTGTTTGAGAATTCTAATAAAGTCAGCGAGTTTTCTTTGCATTGCCTGAAATGAAATACCTTGATCAGCTTGAATGGCTCCGGAAATCCTACCTGTATCTTGCTGAGGAAAAAAACCTTTAGGTACATGGATATAAAGATATACATTCAATGTTATTGTCGCAAATAGGATAAGTACCGTAATGAGACTATGACGAAGAGCAGCATCTAAGCCATTTTTATAACTCGCCAACAAGCCATTAAATAGACGCTCAACCGCGGAAGATAAATATGATTGTTTTTTAATTGATGGTTTTTTTAAAAATCTAGCACTCATCACAGGAGTAACAATAATCGAAACAAATAAAGAAACCCCAACTGCAACCGCTAACGTAACAGCGAACTCCCTAAAGAGCCTACCAATAATTCCACCCATAAACAAAATAGGGACAAATACCGCAACTAAAGAAAGGCTCATTGAAGTAACAGTAAATAACACTTCCCTCGTTCCCTTTATCGCAGCATCATAAGGACTCATTCCATGTTCCATATGTCGTGAAATGTTTTCCAGGACCACTATTGCGTCATCAACTACGAAACCTGTTGCAACAGTCAAAGCCATTAAAGACAAATTATCCAAACTGTAGTTGAGCAAGTACATCACGCCAAACGTACCAATCAAAGATAATGGAACAGCAATACTAGGAATGATTGTGGCACGTACATTTCTTAAGAAGATAAATACAACCATAACAACTAAAAACATTGATAAGAGCATAGACAATTCAACATCATGAACAGAAGCACGTATCGTTGGCGTTCTATCACTCACGACGTTCACATTAATTGATCTATTAATAGAAGCGCGAAGCACTGGAAGCTCCGCACGGATACGATCAGAGGTTTCAATAATATTAGCCCCAGGAAGTCGTCTAATTATGACTAGTGCTGCAGGCTTTCCATTCACGAGTCCTTGATTACGCAAATCCTGAACAGAGTCATTAATACTAGCAATATCGGACAATCTTACTGCCGCACCATTGTAATAGGAGACTATAATCGGTCGATACTCTTTAGCTGTTTTTGCCGCATCATTCGCGTAAATCTGCCAATTTTGATTTCCCCTCTCAACACTACCCTTTGGCCGATTACTATTAGTTGAAGCAATAGCAGCACTTATGTTCGATAATGGGATCCCGTATTTATCAAGCGCGCTAGGATTGAGTTCAACACGCACAGCAGGAGCTGAACTGCCACTCACACTCACCTGACCAACACCCTCAACTTGGGATAATTTTTGTGCAATTACTGTTGAGGCAGCGTCATACAACATTCCCTGCGTGGCAATATCAGAAGTTAATGATAAAACCATCACTGGCGCATCAGCTGGATTCACTTTATGGTAAATAGGATTTGTGGGCAAACCTGTAGGAAGAAGGGTACGTGAAGCATTGATGGCGGCTTGCACATCACGCGCTGCGCCATTGATGTCACGATCAAGGTCAAATTGCAATGTAACTCTTGTCGTTCCCAAAGAACTAGACGAAGTCATTTCATTAACCCCTGCAATTCGCCCCAACGATCTTTCCAATGGTGTTGCTACTGAAGTTGCCATGGTTTCTGGACTTGCGCCTGGCAACGAGGCTTCAACTGCAATTGTAGGAAAATCAACTTGAGGAAGTGCTGAGACTGGTAGTTGACTAAACCCAAGAATACCTGAAAGCGTAATGGCTAGAGCAAACAGGCTCGTTGCAATAGGGCGATCAATAAATATGCGCGTAAAATTCATTGATGCGAAGACATTAATTAATTAACAATTGTTTTGTACTGATGCGTTTTGAAATCGAATCAAAAGCAAGATAGATAACTGGCGTTGTATAAAGCGTAAGGACCTGACTCAACAACAACCCACCCACCATAGCGATTCCTAAAGGATGTCTTAACTCAGCTCCAAAACCATTTCCCAACATAAGTGGCAAGGCTGCGAGAAGCGCAGAGAGTGTTGTCATTAAAATTGGTCTCAACCTTAACAAAGAGGCTTCATAGATAGCTTCACGCGGCGTCATTTTTTGCTCACGCTCAGCCTCTAATGCAAAGTCAATCATCATAATGGCATTTTTCTTTACTATACCGATTAAAAGAATAATGCCAATAATACCCACCACACCCAAATTATTCCCTGAAATGATGAGCGCTAATAATGCACCAACACCAGCAGAAGGCAATGAAGAGAGTATCGTAATTGGATGAATATAGCTTTCATAGAGAACACCTAAGACAATATACATTGTGACAATCGCAGCAATAATCAGCAGAAGCTGATTTGACAATGATGACTTGAAAGCTGTGGCTGCTCCCTGATAAACGATGCGCGTACTTTTTGGCAAAGCCAATGATTTTGCTAATTGATCAATATCATTCACAGCATGACTTAATGATTCACCTTGCTTTAAGTCAAAAGAAACGGTTGCTGCTGGAAACTGACCAAGGTGATTCACAACAAGCGGCATATCTTTTTCTACAACTTTAGCAATAGAACTTAAAGCCACTTGTCCGGCATAGCCGCCACTGCTATTTAATGCATCCACATAAATCTGGTTTAGTGCATCAGGGCCTTTTTTAAACTCAGACGGCACCTCTAACACAACCCTATATTGGTTTGACTGTGTAAAGATAGTAGAAATTAATCTTTGACCAAAAGCATTGTAGAGCGCATTGTCAATCTGCGCTGTTGTTATCCCTAAACGACTTGCCTCATCTCGATTAATTTCGAGAAATAACTGAAGTCCTTTATCTTGTAAGTTACTAGTCACATTGGCAATCGCGTTTGAATGCTTTAGTTTTTCCGTTAATTTATAAACACTTTCACTCAACTGTTTCGGATCAGCATCTTCCATCATAAATTGATATTGGCTTTTAGTGACCCGATCCTCAATAGTGAGATCTTGAATAGGTTGTAAATAAAGAGAAATTCCTGGAACTTGGTCTGCCATACTTTGGAGATGCTTAATCGTCGTTTGAATATCTTCTTTGCGATCATTTTTAGGCTTTAAGTTAATAAGCATCCTTCCAGAGTTAAGCGTCACATTCACCCCATCAATACCAATAATTGAGGATAAGCTTTCGACTTGAGGGCTCTTAAGAATAACAGCGGCGAGTGCTTGCTGGCGGTCTGCCATACTAGCAAATGAAATTGACTCTGGCGCCTCAGTTATTGCCTGAATAACGCCTGTATCTTGAACTGGGAAAAGCCCTTTAGGAATAAAAATATAGAGAATCACAGTTAATAAAAGTGTGCTCCCTGCAACTAGCAAAGTCATCGTTTGGTGATTAAGCACATACCGTAATGATTTTCCGTAAGCATGTGTCATTTTCTCAATCACATCACCAGTGATTTGATAAAAACGAGTTCTTTGATGATGAGACTTGGTCTTGAGCAGTTTGACACATAACATCGGTGTGAGGGTTAATGAAACCGCTGCTGAGATTAAAATGGTTACAGCTAGGGTAATTGCAAACTCTCTAAAAAGACGGCCAACAATATCACCCATAAAAAGCAGAGGAATTAAGACTGCTATTAATGATATGGTGAGCGAAATAATCGTAAATCCAATTTGACGCGCTCCAGTTAAGGCAGCCTCTAGCGGAGATAAGCCCTGCTCTATAAATCTCGAAATGTTTTCGAGCATAACAACGGCATCATCAACCACGAAACCTGTAGCTATAGTAAGAGCCATGAGTGTCAAGTTGTTAATGCTAAATCCAGCAAGATACATAATTCCGAATGTACCAATGAGTGAGATTGGTATCGAAAGGGCTGGAATGATGGTCGCTGGAATATTACGTAAAAATAGAAAGATAACTAAGATGACAAGAGCAATTGATAACATAAGCTCAAACTTCACGCCGTGAACTGAAGCACGAATGGTAGTTGTTCGATCGGTCAATAAAGTCACTTTAACGGCACTTGGAAGCGACGCCTGCAGTTGAGGAAGAAGGGCTTTAATGGAATCAACCACTTCAATAACGTTCGCATTTGGTTGTCGCTGAATATTCAATATCACTGCTGATTTCTCATTAGCCCACGCAGCCAATCGAACGTTTTCAGCGTCACTTACAACCCTTGCCACATCTCCAAGTCGAATGGGTGCACCATTTCGATAAGCAACAATAAGTTTAAGGTATTCCTGAGGAGATTGAATCTGATCATTAGCATTAATTGAAGATGCACGGGCGGGACCATCAAAACTCCCCTTAGCCTGTGTAAGATTAGATGTGGTAATTAATGTATGAATATCCTCAAGGGTTAGACCATAAGAAGCCAAGGCTGTCGGATTAGCTTGTATCCTAACTGCAGGCCTTTGTCCGCCACTCACTGATACCAACCCAACCCCAGATACCTGAGATATCTTTTGCGCCAATCTAGTGTCTGCAAGATCTTCAACCTTAATCATTGGGAGCGAATCTGAAGATAAAGCAAGACTTAAAATTGGAGCATCCGCAGGATTCACTTTGCTATAAATTGGTGGCATTGGTAGGTCTGTTGGCAAAAAGGTAGTGCCCGCATTAATCGCAGCTTGAACCTGTTGCTCAGCTACATCTAGTTTTGTAGTTAAACTAAATCTCAACGTAATCACTGAAGCACCACCCGAGCTTGTGGATGACATCTGATTAAGCCCAGGCATTTGACCAAACTGGCGCTCAAGGGGTGCTGTAATCGTAGACGTAACAACGTCAGGACTCGCGCCAGGATAGAGCGTGACGACTTGCATCGTTGGATAATCAACTTCTGGCAAGGCGGAAATCGGCAACTGACGATAAGCAAGTAAACCTGATATTACAATTGCTAACATCAACAGTGATGTAGCAACAGGACGTAAAATAAAGAGGCGTGAAGGGTTCATTAGCTTCTATTGCTCAGTATGTTGATGTTGTCCATCTTTGTGGTGTCTTTTTTCATGCCCCTCTTCACCAGCCTCATTAGGAGTTGCACCTTCACTAACCACTTTTACTTTTGAACCATCTTTGAGTTTATCAGCCCCATCTATGACAACAAACACTCCTTCATCCAATCCTTGATCGACAACAATAAACTCACCATTAATAGTGCTGGTTGTTACTTTTTGCCGCTTAATTTTATTTGACTCATCTACAATAAAAACGTAGTCCCCATTTTTACCCTTCTGGATCGCAGCTACAGGGACAACAATAGCCCCCTGCTTCACGTCAATTAATGATTTAATATTTACAAACTGATTAGGAAATAATTGGTGATCTTCATTTTTAAAAATAGCACGCAATTTTAGTGTGCCGGTCGTAGGATCAATAGCATTGTCATACGTTAGAAGGAATCCATTAGCTAGTTTATTCTTACCGTCACGATCATAAGCATCAACAATAAGCTTATTACTATCCTTCATCCGATTCATAATTGAAGGTAAATTATCCTCAGGGATACTAAAAACCACCGTCATTGGATTAAGACTTGTGACACTAACTATTCCCGTCGCATCTGAAGCATGAATAATGTTACCGGAATCCACTTGACGTAAACCAACCATACCTTCAATTGGAGATAGAATATGGCAGTAACTTAGCTGAAGCTTTGCATTAGCGACTTGAGCTTGGTCAACATCAACCAAACCAATGTCTTGCTTAACTAACGCCTCTTGAGTATTAAGCACTTGCTCGGAAATAGAGTCTTGCTTAATTAGTGTTTTATAACGATCCAAATCAATCTGCGCATTTCTAAGCAGAGCTTTATCTTTTAAAAGCTGACCATTCGCCTGCAATAACGCAACTTCAAAAGGTCTTGGGTCAATTTCTGCGAGAGGTTGATTTTTTCTAACCATCTGCCCTTCACGGAAAAGCAGTTTAATTAATTGCCCATCGACTAGCGATTTGACTAACACGGTCTCGCGAGGCGTCACATTACCCAGCGATGCAAGATATACATTAACATCAGTTTTCTTCGATTTAGCCACAACCACAGGCTTAGGACGTGCATCTGAATCAAATTTTCCATGTCCTTTTTTGGCATCTTTGGGTTGTTGATGTCCCCAAACAATCCAGCCAACAAACACGATAATAACCAACACAATAAGCCATTTAATAAGTTGGCCAACCACTGACTTTTTTGGCGATGCTAGTTGCGTTTGTTCTATTGCCATAGATAAATACCTTTGAAGATTACTAACAATGAGTACTATAAGTGATATTGGGATTTAGCTGTCTATTTCATTCATTCTGATTCAACTTTTTTCATCCGCTCAATCAGAAAACCAAACAATTTACATTAAACGTCTATTAAGAGATATTGTTGACATTCTAAAATAAAAAAAATTTTAAGACCTACTATTTGAATATACTAAAAGTTGAATGTCTTGAATTTGGGATATTGCTTCACTAGATAATAGGCATCGAATGTTAGAATACTTGATGACAATTTTAATTTTGCAAAAGATAGAGAATGATTTAAATGCTTGAAAAAATCATCGCAGCACTAGCAATCTGGATAATGAACATCATCTCATCAATGGGGTTTGGCGGGATTATTCTTCTAATGGGCATAGAGTCAGCCTGCATCCCACTCCCCTCTGAGGTAATTATGCCATTCGCAGGCTTTTTGGTACACAAAGGTGAAATGACGCTTTGGGGAGCGTCTTTAGCTGGCGCAGTTGGCTGTGTACTAGGCTCCATTCCTGCTTATTATTTAGGGATGTATGGTGGCAGACCATTGGTGGAAAAATATGGAAAATGGGTGTTGATTTCTTCAGAAGATTTAAATTGGGCAGACCGAGCCTTTGATAAGCATGGGGAGATTATTATTTTCATCGGAAGATTATTGCCAGCAGTCAGAACGTTTATTGCATTCCCCGCGGGCATTGCTAAAATGAATATGACTAAATTTATCAGCTACACCTTTTTCGGCTCATTAATATGGTGTTATTTACTGGCCCTAGCAGGATTTAAAGCAGGTGAGAAATGGGAAAGCTTAAAAGTATACTTCCACGAGTTTCATTACCTTATTGCAGGAGCTAGCGTTATCTTCGTAATTTGGTACGTGAGAAGACATTTTAAGAAATAAAATTCTATAAAATAACTAGCCGGCCTGTACTCACAAAGTAAACTCCTAGCCTTATACTTAAAAATTCATCTGTAAATAAAAGCGCATAGCTCTCAAGCTGCTGACGGTAAGCTTCAGCAGCTTGCTTCAAAGAGGCTTCATCAAGGTTGCTTTCAAAAGCGATGGTTTTATAGTCTACAATCCAACGCACACCATCCTCAATAAAAGTGCGGTCAATTATTTTCTTGCTCACTTTAGCGCTTTCATCTTGAAGGCTTTCGATCTGCAGCTCATTGCTTGCACCATCTCTGCTTTGTAATATCCATTGCCCTTGTGAGCTTTGCAAGGTAGTTTTAAGCAAAGCTGATACAACATCTGAACCTTGATTACTAGCGCTCAAGGTATAGCCCTGCCTTGTAAACCATCTTTGCATCGCAAGCTTTAATTGGTCGACACGAGCCAAAGGCCAGGCATCCAAGCCTTGATTCGCAATAAGCTCCAAATAACGATGTGTAAGCGTACCGATATCAGCCTCTAACACCAAATAATCTTCTTCTTTACCTTTGACAGATTGATCAGCTCCTTGAATTTGCTGATTTTCATGAGTGAAATCAGCATGAAATAGTGCAGGCATTTCTGGGTTAGTTAATCGGACTAATTTAGGCACAAAATCTTGCAAGTGGGCATTGAGTTCGCCAATTTTTTGTTCAAGTCGATCACCCTCAGCTAGGACTAAATTTTCCTTGCTAAACTCATTTCCAACCACCGGCCACAAAATTTCTAAAAAGGTATTTTTCTTAGGAATGAATTCACCAGCTTTATTGGGGCTAACAGCACCTAAAAGATGTAAACATCGCTCAGCACGAGTAACTGCAACATAAAGCACGCGAGCATCTTCATAATCGGCACGCTGTTTTTCTAAGGATTTTAAATAATCATAAATGCTGAATTGCACACCTTTATTTTTTGATTTAGGCATAAATGGTGCAACAACCAAATCAACCTCGGCAACTTCATTAGATTCCCTAGCCACTTCTTCCCACATCAACAGAGGCTGCTCGCCACCACCAGTGGTCTTATTAAGACCTGGCAAAATTACGGTATCAAACTCCAAACCTTTAGATTTATGTATTGTCATGAATTGCAATGTTTCTGGCGCTTTAGCATTAGGTGCTGCATAAAGCTTTTCAACTTCAAGCCCCAATCGTTCAGTAGAAAATTGTCCTGCAATTTCCATTTTATCTATCAGCTCGAAGAAAGCCTGAACATCACGCACATCACCTGCATCCCACAAACAAGCAGGCCCTCCTAGCATAAGCCATGTGCCATACACCCAACGGCTCGTTGTCATACGGCCACGATATTGCAAAGCTTCTTGCATAACCTCACGAACATGCAATAACCGTTTACGACCATCCTCGCTCAATTTTGTTAAATGTAATTCGTCTTGCATCAAATCAATCACAGTACGATATTGATCCTTACCGACAAGATTATAAAAATCTTCTAAATTCAAACCACACCAAGGCGCCCGCAAAATAGCTAACCAATGAACACGATCAGCCCTTTGGTGCAAGGCATTAGTTAGAGATAATAAATCTTGAACCACTTGGCGATTAGCAAGCCGCTCGATCTCAACGGCTTGAAAGGAGATTTCTGGATGGTTACGCCTAATCTCTGTAACCAAAGTCTCCAAATGTTTACGTGCGCGAACTAATACAGCTATTTTTCGAGTCGGATCTTCAGCCCAAGTGGCTTTAATAATCTCAATAATTTTGTTTGCTTCTTGCTGTTGAACATCATTTAATTCCAGATCACCTTCAGTATCTTCATCGGCCTCACTTTGAACTGAACCATCAAGCATGGCATGAACAGTTACACCTGCACCTGCTGGTGGACGCTCCTGAGCAACAAAATGACGATACTTGATCGCGCCTCTTGAGACGCTATCTTCATCAGGAAACACTTTAGAGAAAGTATTATTCACCCATGTAACCACATCTTGGTGAGAGCGATTGTTACGCCAAAGCTTAAGTGGTGTTAAAGACAAGTCGCCTATTCCGTGCTTTAGGACTCGCAAAAATAAACCTACGTTCGCCTTACGGAAACGATAGATAGATTGCATAGGATCACCTACCAAAAACAAGGTGCGGCCATCGCCATCCATCCAACCTGCGGTTAGTTTTTCTAAAAGTTTAATTTGCGTTGGGCTAGTATCTTGAAACTCATCGACTAACAGATGCTTAATTCGGTAATCCAACTTAAGCGCCAAATCGCTAGGCGTATCATCCGCACCACCAAGTGCAGTTAATGCATTTTGAGAAATTTGTACAAAATCGACTTCTTTATTGCGCTGAAACGCCATCCAAAGTTGCGCTGAAGCGATTTTAAGTAGGTCCACAAATACAGAAACAATCTCACTACTTTTGACATCATATTTAGGATTGGGTAATCGGCGAAGATTTACTAAAAGTTGCTCCACCCCAGAAATTTTCTGCAAATCTTTCACAAACTCTTCAAACATCACTTTGAATGGTTGACTAGTTTCACCTCCAGGAAAACCTTCCGTTTTAGTCAATCTAACTCTGAAAGAGTCTGAACCAGTCAAAAGAAGTTCAGCAACAGCTCGCCACATATCAAGTGCTTCTGGCTTAAAAGGAATTGGCGTTTCCCAATCGCGTAACAAAGCAATTGGTTTATCACAGGCAAGATTAGATGCAGCATAACGCGCAATCGGCATTAGTGCTTCTTGAGTAGCTTTATTCATAACTTTCGCGAATGACTGCATATCTCCCATCACAAGCTGATATAAACTGGCCTCTGCAAGTGAAGTATTATTGTGATTCATGACATTCTCTTGCCACTGGTCACGTTTAGAGAGCATGTCCGCAAGCAATTCATTTAACTTGCTATGGTTGTTATCAAAATAACGAAGTGCCTTTTGAATTACTTTACCATGGTCTTTTTCATCAAGATTCGCTATGGTGTTAGTAGCTGCTTCTTGATAATAAATACTAGCATCATCACTAACCGCTGGTTGTGAGCCAAACCTACTTAGCAAGGGCATTTGGCGAGCTAAATTGCCACTTAGTGAATCGATTGTATAAATACGTAATCGTGATGGTGAAGCGAGTAAATTCCACCCAAGTGCATGGGATTTAGCTAGCGTTTTCTGACCTAGATTAAAAGTGATAATTTTGTGCGGTTCTGAAGGTTTAATCCCACATTCCGCCATAATTAAACTATCCATAATGCGCTTCTTCATTTCTGAAGCTGCTTTATTGGTAAAAGTAATCGCAATAATCTCTTCGGGAGAATCAACCGTATCGAGTAATTTCAAAAAACGCTGGGTTAACAACTCAGTTTTCCCTGCCCCTGCTGGCGCTTCAACAATAAACGATTTTAAATTGAGGGCAATCTCTCGGTTCAGCAAGTCTTCAGCTAATAGATTCTGTGTAAGTGGTTCATGATGACTCATCATTGAGCCTCGCTTTCAGAGAAACTTGTTCGCACGTGCTCAAACTGCAATTGTCGCTCTGCAAGCCTTAACAAAGGCAAAACTTCACAATATGCGAGTTGTTTTTCATTTTGAAATTTCACTGAAGCATCACCGGCTTTAATGGATAGTGCGGTAGAGATAATACTGGCTTTCCAACGCTCAAGCACACTTGGCCAATCAGGGAAATCGACTTCGTTAAATAATTTTCGCCCTTTTAGTTCATTTAGTACCAATGGACCTTTAACAACATCCTTGCTAGCAGCAATCCCCGCAAAACCTGGTTTATCTATTGTTACCTTTGCGAAGCACACAGCTGCCACTTCCGCATCACCCATCAAAAAAGCAGCATAAATTGGCAATTGCGGTTCTGTAATATTTGGCTTAGCCCAGTTTTTAAAATCAATGGTGCTACCTGTTTTGTAATCAATTACTAACAAACGTCCGTCTTCAAGCAAATCAACCCTATCCACTGCAATAGTGATCAAAATACTCTCAATAGGAATAGTTTGCCTGCGCTCTACCACTTGCACGGAAAATCTCATAGGACGTGCACACTCTATATCGACCAACCAAGCAGTGATTAACTTTAGCAGGCGTTCTCTTTCTAACTGGATAAAGGTCGCAGAGAAAGCGTCGTCATGCTCTTGATTAAACTTAACCAAGACTTCATCCACCACCTTTTCAAGCGCTGCCTGCATTTCATCTGCACTTAAGTTATGCAAATATTCAGAATCGCGCCCAGCCCAAAATCCCTCTAATACTTGATGTACTAAATTACCTCTATCCATCGCATCCAAACCATCAATGGGGACTTTGAGAGCTTTTGCGTGTAATCGATATTGGTAAAAAGCCCAAGCAGGACAAATGGCCTGCGCTTTGAGTAATCCTGTCCCCCCAGAGATATGCCCACCCTCCTCTACAATTGGAGCTTGGCGGTCTTCTATCCATTCCCAAGGCTTATTAGCAATCTTTTCAGGAATGGCTTTTGCGAAAACCTCAGCCAAAGTATCAGCAAAAAAATCATTATGTTCATATAAGGGAATATCTTGCATCAAAGGACTGGGTCTTAACTGACGGTCACCATCTTGTTTTGCACTAGAAAAAATAATATGACGAGCACTTTTTATTAACCTTGCATGAATCGCATCAGCAAATTCGGCCTGTACCTCATTACTTCCATTGGGGGTTTTTGCATTACGTTGTAAACTCGCCGCTATCAGCGCATTAGGGCGGACTACTGGCGGCCAAACATGGTCATTCATACCCATCACCCATATGGCATCAAGTGGATAGGCTGACGCTTCCATCATACCCATGATTTGCAAACGCACCATTCCTTTAGATTCCGGCTGGAATATTTTGGCATAGCAAAACTTATTCAATTGTGAAATGGCTTCTGATACAGAAATATTTTTAAGCCAATCATCCAAATTACTTAGATCTGCCAATACAGCATGAAACGCTTTGACCGCTTGATATTCGCTGCTAGACAAAGCTCTTTTCCCAGGCCAATCAACTTTGTTTAATGCTGTTTGGAAGATTTTCGCCCAAGCAGATGGTGGCTGATTTGCCTCATTTTTGTGAGCGTATGCAAATAAGTTTTGAAGTGCTTGGCTTGTGGCAGGCAAGCGCATTGCACTGTCACCGCTGGTCAATTTCAGCAAATAACTCTGGAAACGCCTCACTTTGAAACTTAAAGGCAAATCCCGACGCATCCTTGCATCTAACAGCGCTCTAGAGTCAGCCTCTAGAAAGCTTTCTGACCAATAAGGACTTTGCAATAAATGGGTAATGTCATGCTGCAAAATATTACCGCGATGCCATGCAATGCGTATTATGCTCAAAGCATCTGAAATAATCTTTTGGGTATTTAATGAGATACCTAAAGAAAAATCATAACAACGCTGTGCTTCAGACAAAGCTATCCGGGCTGTTTTTGCATGCAATACATCATCTAGAATGTAAGATAATTTACTCCGCAATACTTGAAGCTCCGGCACAACAATCGCGATATTTGCTTCTGGATTGGCATCTAATTGCTGCTTAGCCCAAATCACTGCAGCTCTGCATTCAGCATCTTGATCGGTTAATATCCTATGCTCAGTTGGTTGAGGGGTATCAAACGTAAGTAATTTATTGTTAACTTGCACACCAAGCGATGTCAGAGTTTTTTGTAATTTATTCAGTTGTGGATTAATTCGATCAAACCCTGCAAACTCAATACAATTAGGCAATAAGTCTTTGCATTGCTTCAAAACATCCAAATACAAATTGGCATAACGAGCACCTTCAAGATGACCCGTTTTGCTACATAGATTTTGAAATCTTTTACGCCAATCTAAGAAATTACTTGCCTCTTCAGTCGCTTCATCTGTATCAAGGTTTAAATCCCACTCAATCACGAAACGATTAGCTTCCATCGCTGCATTGGCCAAGCCTGATATATCAAAAAAGTCCTTCAGTGATTCTGCTTTGAAAGTTTGCTCTATCGCCTTCTCCCAAAGCAAACTTTCTTGGAGCGTGTTAAGCTCGCCTGCTGGCATAATGAAAGCATCTATATGACCCGACAACAGAGCATCATCCACAAAACTTTTGAGCCAAGCATTAATTGGGACTGCATTCAATGGCTGCCATTTTGAGAGCCCTTGTTGGATTTGCTTGCGCTGATACAATCGTTGCAAATTAAGCGCTAAACGGGGAGTTGAGCATAAAATGAGGTTGGAATTTAGAGATGAAGTCATGCCATGATTTTAACTTGGCTGGCCATTTAAAACACTTAAAAAAGATAATCAAAGAAATAAAAAAATAATCATTTATGGCAGATCGAAAAAACTATATTACACCTCAAGGCCACGAAGCATTAGAGGCAGAATTTACTCAGCTACTCAAAGTTGAGCGACCAGAAGTAGTCCGAACAGTCTCCTGGGCAGCAGGCAACGGCGACAGATCTGAGAACGGGGACTATATCTATGGAAAGCGCAGATTACGCCAAATTGATTCGCGTTTACGTTTTCTAATGCAGCGCATGGATGCAGCTGTGATTGTTGACCCTGCTACACAAACTGGACTTGAAAAAATATTCTTTGGCGCTTGGGTAAGAATATATTCATTCAATAGAGATACTGAATACATATACCGTATCGTTGGGCAGGATGAATTAGAGCCTACAAAGGGCTGGATTAGCTGGGTTTCCCCACTCGCCAAAGCCTTGCTCGGAAAACAAGTTGGAGATGTCGCGCGGGTTCAAACACCAACGAGCGAGGAAGAGTACGAAATTCAAGAAATTAGTTATATAGAACCCAAACAATAAAATGAATGAGTCAAATCGAAACAAATGGGATATTTTTTGCAAAATTATCGACAACTTTGGGGATATAGGTGTTTGCTGGCGTTTAGCCAAACAACTGAATCATGAATATGCACTTGATGTTCGGTTGTGGGTGGACGACTTAAGCGTAGCAAGCAAAATAGTGACTGGCTTGGATACAGCCCTCAATAGCCAGAAGATCAATGGCATTGAAATTTGCCTTTGGGGAGAGCATACAAACTTTGAAAATATCAGACCAGCGAGCGTTGTAATTGAAGCCTTTGGCTGCGAATTACCAACCACTTACATTCAAAACATGATTACTAATAAGCCAATTTGGCTTAACTTGGAATACTTATCCGCAGAAACTTGGGTAGATGATTTTCATGGAAAAGTTTCTATTAATGCTGATACTGGCCTTCAGAAAACTTTTTTCTTTCCAGGCTTCACTAACAAAACTGGCGGATTGATTCGAGAACAAGATCTTATTACCAAAAGAGAAGCAGCCAAAAAGCAAATAAAAAATTTACCTAGTCTTCAAGTTTCTTTGTTCTGCTACCCGCATGCACCAATATGCACTCTACTTGAATCAATGGCAGAAGGAGAAAGAGCAGTTAATTGCTTTGTGCCGACAGGTAGTCATCTTGAGAAAATTGCTGATTTCTTTGGATGCGATCAAGTTCAAGTTGGCGAAACCTTTAAAAAACAACAACTTTCATTAACAGTCTTACACTTCTTAACACAATCCGAATATGACAATCTCCTTTGGCGCTGCGACCTAAATTTTGTAAGAGGCGAAGATAGCTGGATACGTGCGCTTTGGTCGAACAAGCCTTTCATTTGGCAACCTTATCCACAAGATGAAAAACTCCATCTTAAAAAACTAGATGCTTTTTTAGAAAAATATGATATAAAACAAAGTGATATTTTGTACAAACTTCACCACGCTTGGCTGGATCGTGAAATCACTTGTGAAATTTGGAATAAGTTACTCAAAGAATTACCAATCATAAAAGAACACGCCGTATTACAAACACATAAATTTGAAAAGCAAGCGGATTTAGCGGCTAATTTGGTGATTTTTACTAAAAATAAGGTATAATGCGCGACTTTTTACACCATAATTTTTTGCAGGACATCACATGAAAACAGCAATGGAACTCCGCGTCGGCAACGTAATCATGATCGGTAACGATCCATTGGTTGTGCAAAAAGCCGAATACAATAAATCAGGTCGTAACTCAGCCGTGGTTAAAATGAAATTCAAAAATTTGTTAACAGAAGCGCCTAGCGAAACAGTTTACAAAGCTGATGACAAATTTGAAGTAGTTGTGCTTGAGAAAAAAGATGTGACTTACTCATACTTCGCTGATCCGATGTATGTCTTCATGGATGAAGAATATAACCAATTCGAAGTTGAAGCAGAAAACATGACAGATGCGCTTAATTTTTTAGAAGACGGTATGCAATGCGAAGTTGTGTTCTACAACGGAAAAGCAATCTCTGTTGACTTACCTAACTCTGTTGTACGTGAAATCACCTACACAGAGCCAGCGGTTAAGGGTGATACATCCGGCAAGGTAATGAAACCAGCGCGCATTTCTACTGGCTTTGAATTACCTGTACCTTTATTTTGTGCAACTGGGGACAAGATTGAAATCGATACACGGACATTGGAATACAAAAACCGCGTTAAATAATTGAATGTTTGAATGTCAAAAGGGAGCTCAAGGGCTCCCTTTTTTCTTGGATAACTAAGACCTATTGAACAATCTTAGCACTCTCCTTAAGTGACTTTAAGAGCTCCATACGTTTATTTTGTAGAAGCGCCTGCTGAAGACGCTGTTTGCTCTCATCAAAGCTTGGCGCCTTAAATGGTCGAACATCTTCCACCTTGACAACATGCCAACCAGCAGAAGTTTGGATTGGACTAGATGAGACCGTACCTTTATTCATATTTGCAATCACATTTGCGATTGGAGGAATAATTTGCTTAGAGAGCACCCAGCCTAAGTTGCCACCTTGACTCTTACTTGGATCAATACTTTTATCTCTTGCCAAACTTTCAAAATTATCCCCTTTTTTAAGGGCAGCAATGATAGCTTTTGCGTCCGCCTCTGTAGATACCACAATTTGCTTAAGGCTATATTCCTGGGCATCCCCAATCGCAGCAATTTGACGGTCATACTCGCTACGCATATCCGAATCTGTAATCGGGTGAGACTTAAGGTAGTTATTTACTAGTAAATCCATCAAGAAATTCTGATGGATCTGTGAAAACTGTTCTTTTGCCTCAGGTGTTTTATCTAAGCCTAATTTAGTTGATTCTTGCACAAAAAGCTCACGAGCGATGAGTTCATCCAAAATTGTTTTACGTAACTCAGGCGTATCTGCTTGACCTTGCGACACGATGGACTTAATAATCTCATCGAATGCCTTATCCGAAATAGCGACACCATTAACGGTAGCTACAGCGCCCGCTGCTAATTTCTTACTGCCTTGCGCAATAGACATTGGACTTAATGCCAAACACACCAACAATACTAAGCACTTCTTATTCAAACCAATCCGCATCAAACACTTCCTTTAAGCTAAATAAATGATTTACTATCTTGATGATATTACATACAAAAAAAATAGCCAACCTATTAAGAGCTTGGCTATTTATGAATCAAAGGCAAATTAATTAGTTATTGACGAATCAAGAAGTCGAAAGCACCTAATGAAGCTTTAGCACCCTCTCCCATCGCAATAATGATCTGCTTGTAGGGCACTGTTGTTACATCGCCCGCAGCAAAGACACCTGGCATTGATGTGGCGCCGTGGCTATCAACCTCAATCTCACCAAATTTGCTTAATTTGATATCACCACCTCTAATGAAATCGGTGTTCGGCAACAAACCAATCTGTACAAACACCGCATCCAAATCGAGATGATGCATTTCGCCTGTGACAAGATCTTTATAATCAAGACCATTCATCTTCGAACCATCACCATTGATTTCCGTCGTTTGTGCATTCGTAAGGATGGTCACATTACTGAGTGAACGCAATTTTGTTTGTAATACCGCATCAGCTTTTAATTCCTGATCAAACTGGAGTAAAGTCACATGTGAAACGATGCCAGCCAAATCGATCGCCGCTTCAACACCAGAATTGCCCCCTCCAATGACCGCAACTGGTTTACCCTTAAACAGGGGGCCATCACAGTGCGGGCAATAAGCAACTCCTTTGCCACGATATTGAGCCTCTCCTGGCACGCCGAGCTCTCTCCAGCGAGCGCCAGTTGCAATAATGACCGCCTTGCTCATCAATTTTGCGCCACTTTCCAATTCAATCTCAAGCATATCTCCCTTAGAGATCGATTTAGCTCGCTGCAAGTTCATAATATCAACATTATAAGATTTTACGTGCTCTTCAAGAGCCATTACGAGTTTAGGGCCCTCTGTCTCTTTCACAGAGATAAAATTCTCGATACCTAGCGTATCCATTACCTGACCGCCAAAGCGCTCAGCCACGATACCAGTTCTGATGCCTTTACGTGCTGAATAAATCGCCGCAGAAGCCCCCGCAGGGCCGCCACCGATAACAATTACGTCATATGGGGCTTTCGCGTCAATTTTCTTCGCTTCACGCGCCACCGCGCCGACGTCAATTTTCGCCAAAATCTCTTCTAATTCCATGCGCCCGACACCGAACTCTTCACCGTTTAACATGACGGTTGGCACAGACATGATTTTCTTGTCGGTGATCTCTTGTTGAAATACGCCACCATCAATCATGACATTAGTAATATTAGGGTTTATCACTGCCATCAAGTTAAGCGCCTGAACAACATCAGGACAGTTGTGGCAGCTAAGTGAAATATAGGTCTCAAAGTGAAAGCTACCCTCGATGGCTGCGATTTGCGCGATCTTCTCTGCTTCCAACTTCAATGGATGGCCGCCCACCTGGAGTAATGCAAGGATAAGTGAGGTAAATTCGTGCCCCATCGGGATGCCTGCGAATCGAATCCCCACGGACTCAGCACCCGCCTCAAAACGTTTAATTGAGAATGATGGCGTGCGTTTATCTTGTTCTTGGGTCAGATGAATCTTATCTGACATCTCAGCGAGCTCAGTCAGCAAGTCCATCATCTCGCTAGAGGTGACTCCATTATCCACAGACGCGACAATCGCAATCGGGTGCACGAGTTTTTCCATATAAGCCGAGAGTTGGGTTTTAATTTTGCTGTCTAGTGCCATAATATTTAATTACCTTTCGTTTTTGATCAAATGGGGTGCGGCAAACGCCACACCCAACCTGACTTGTCTTACTTAACTACTAATTAAATCTTACCTACGAGATCTAATGATGGCGTCAATGTTGCAGCACCAGGTGTCCATGATGCAGGGCAAGCCTCATTAGGGTGTGAAGCCACATACTGTGCAGCTTGTGCCTTACGTAACAAGTCAGCAGCAGAGCGACCAATACCTAAGTCGTTGATCTCAGCAGCTTTAATCACACCCTCTGGGTTGATGATGAAAGTACCACGAAGAGCCAAGCCTTCTTCCTCAATCATCACATCAAAGTTACGTGTAATTTGACCTGTTGGGTCACCAATCATCGGATACTTAATTTTCTTAATTGTGTCAGAAGCGTCAGCCCAAGCCTTGTGAGTGAAATGTGTGTCCGTTGATACCGCATAAATCTCTAAACCAATCTTTTGGAACTCGCCGTACATATCAGCCAAGTCACCTAGTTCTGTTGGGCACACAAATGTGAAATCAGCTGGGTAAAACACGAATGCTGACCATTTACCTTTTAAGTTCGCTTCAGTCACTTCAACAAACTTACCGTTATGGAATGCTTGCGCTTTAAAAGGTTTAATCGTTGTATTTACTAATGACATATTATTTTCTCCTATGGGTTGTTAAAAACAATTAACTGAATTACATTAAATTAAATTGATTACAAAAAGATTTCTCGAATTTTTTGCTCACAATCACTTTCGAGTGAATGCATTCTAGATCCACCAAATAAAGAAGTAAAATCAATTGTTTTAATTGGTTCGATAAGTTTTACTTAATTAACTGTAGACGTTTTCGTTTAGTAAAAGTGCATACTTCAGATCCCTACTAGCAATAAAAATCAATAAAAGCAACTTCTATAAAACGAAACCCCACTCAATTACCTGAGTTGGGCACTCCTAATACCAATCCCTATAGATATGAATTGATAAGGAAAAGTTTTTGCTAACTTAAAGTAATTACTAATGCGCACCCAAGAGAAGCTATTTATTTATCAATGGGTTAGTGGTACAATAACAAACTAATTCTGAGGAATCAGCCCAATCTCCTGCCTATTGGATAATAAAATGTATACCCAGCAAGTACTCGATTACCTCAAAAAACGCGGTCAAGAAGTTGATAGAAAAATTGCATTTGAAACCGGCATCTCGTTAATTCAAGTGCACAACTCATTAAAAGAGCTAGAAAAGTCCAAAAAAGTTTTCACCTGTAGCATCACGACTTATGAATATGGCGAGAAAACACAAGGGCTGATGTGCAGAATCTCAGGCTACATTCCACCTGCAGCGCCAGGCAGAAAAACTGCAGCTAAATAGCCTGAAATTGAAATTCTAGAAATTCTTTGTCTCGTCCTAAAATAAGTTGACAGTTTTTGATGCTACTTTAGGTTAATTAAAAGACGCTCGATGCACTGCATCGGGCGTTTTGTATTTCAGGCTTAAGTGAGGCCTGCGCTCATTGTAAATCTCG